>ERZ650311.56-NODE-56-length-70085-cov-12.951878_pt1 | contig 70085 bp, 88 predicted proteins | sample MGYA00376247_ERZ650311 | MGnify/ENA primary metagenome ERZ650311 (study PRJEB26733, sample SAMN07839324) | wastewater metagenome | biome: small river; feature: stream; material: water | place: USA: North Carolina | collected 2016-07-28 ... | reverse complement strand
TTATGGCGCGTTCGGTGGCGGTTGCTGGTCGCTGGGTGGCACCCATCCAGCCGGTGGTGGCGAGGGTGGCATGCGCACTGGTGGGACTTGGCCTGACGTGCGGGTCATCGCTTTGGCTTTGCTCGCATCGTCTCGGAGCTTGCGCACCATGTCGGCATGGACTAGGCCGCTGACCGCCACGAACAGGAGAGCGGCAGCGGTGAACATGTGCCCGGTCCAGGCAAATACCGCGATGCTCGCAACCTGGCTTGCTTGCCTGATGGCCCGTGCGGTCGCCGGGATCAGGTTGTTTTGTTCGGCCATTACTTTGGCGCAGTGGTCGGTGAGTGCCCATATGCCCATCGGCACGAGGACGGCCCACAAGAAGAACAGAACGACGTTCTTTGCGCCTTCTATGCCATCGATGAATCCCGAGTAAAGCAGGAACCACCAGATGGCGTGCCAGACGATGAACTCAACGGTGGTCTTCACTTTGCGCGGTCTCCAAGTAAGTCGCCTCTGCCGCCTGGCAGTCATCCGCCGTCCCTGACCTGGCCCTGATTGCAGCCTCGCGCTGGCTCTTGGCGTCGTGGCACTCGTGGCACAGGCCCTGCCTGTTTGTGTCGTCGTCCCTGCCGCCTGCCCATAGGGGTATGCGGTGGTCTAGCACTTGGGCTCTTGTGGTCCGTCCTGCTGTCTCGCAGTACACGCAGAGTGGGTGTTCTGTGAAGTGCCGGATGCGGATGGCTTGCAGGGTGTCTCCCCGAATCCGGGTGTGGGTGATCTGGTTTGTGCGCTGCGGCATGGCCGACAGCCTGGGCTTGAGGGTTGGGATACGTGGTTTCATGGCTCGATCCCGCCCGCCGCAGGCACAGGAGGAGAGTCCATGCCGCTCGTCTAGCCACGTCGGGATGTGCAGGCGCTATGCCGCGCTGGCCTGCGATGCGGACGCCCTGCCGTTGGGCTGGCTGCGTCGCGCAGGTTCAGCCGTAGGCGGTTGCAGGCGGTTTGGGGAATTCCGGGGCGAGTTCGTCCGTCGAGTGCTCCCGTTTCCGGGCCGTCGGCGGAGAGTCAAGGCGCGACAGGCGCTGTCGGCCTGTGCGATCCTTGGGTGCGGATTATAGGCAATCCGGTGCTATGTCAATGCTTTCGTTGTGGTGTTGCCACGAATCCCACGCAGCCGCGCCCCGATCTGCCAGCGCCCTGCGGCCACGCACTCATCAAGCCAGTTCTCGATCCTGCGCCCATCTTCGCCGTGTGGTGTGCGGGTGATCCCGGTTCCTGCGCACATCTTGCATGCCTCGACGCCCAGCGTTGGTGTGCCTTTGATCGTCAGGAATTTGAGCCCATCGCACGCGGGGCATACGTGATCCAGCCAGTGCAGGAGCACGGCCATGCACACGGTTTCGGCATCCTCCAGCCTTCGGGGTGCTCGGGTGATGGGGTCCGTCCATTTCCAGCTCGCGGCGGTTTGCACCACTTGGGCGCGCACGGATGGCAGGGATCGGAGGTTGCGCAGCACCAGGGCCATTTCGCCCAGCCAGCACCGGCCCACGATGTCATGTGCTCGGGTCAGGCGCTCCAGGGGTTTGCCGTCCAGAGTCCCCGCAAATGCCGCGACATGGGCCTGCGTCGGCTTGTGCGGCCTTGCGCTCGCGTCCCACTCTGTACGCAGTCGCATCAGTGCCGTGCCGATCCGGGCATCCGACCATCCTGCAGCGATCAGCGTGTCGGCTGGTGTCCTGTGGTCAGGATCAACGACGAGCGAGCGAGCGGCGATGGCCGTTGAGTACAGTTCTTCGGTGTCTGGTTTTGTCATGTTTGCCCGATCAAAGATGCACAACGACATCCCCGCGCTTGACCTTCCCGCGCCAAATGTCTCCAATTCGCTTCTCGGTCCGCCGAACAATGGTCCAGTGCTGGCGCTCGCTGATTCCATCAAGGATGGATGCCAGTTGCTCAAGCAGGTTCGCCAAGCTCGACAGAGATTGCCCGTTGACCCTGAGCTTTCCGCGCTTCTCGACGCTCTGATGCCCGTCCAGCAGTGCAGCCTTTGCCGCGCCGATGGCGTCCTCCGGGTCTTCGATCACGCCCAGCTCGACGCAGGACTGCAGGTAGTTCATGGCGTCGGCCAGATTCCTCCAGCACTCACGGTCGGGGTTGTCTGCGGTTCGGACTTCCTCCAGATCCATGTGCAGGCGGGTGATGACTGCGGTCTTTCCAGGCCATGGCTTGTCGTGTGGCGACAGCAGGGCGGACATTGCGGACCAGATGCCGAATAGGTGGGTGGAACGGTGTCTCATGGCTCCAGCCTTTCCAGTGCAGCCCGCGCGGCCCGCCGATCTGCCTCGGATTCGGCTGGGTCTTGGGAAATCCAACGCCAGGCCAGAACCTGATCGGCATGGGCGCGCATGAATGCGGCCTCTTTGTCGGCCTTGGGCGCTGGCCCTTGGTCAAGCCACGCATGGCAATTCGCACAGGACCACACGCTGTAGCAGTCGTCAGCCTTGCGCCTTCCGCCTTTGCCGTGGATGCTCAGGTTTGAGTGCGCTGCAACGGTCGTTTCGTAGTCGTGACGGCAGACTCCAGGGATTTGCAAAAGGCATGGTCGGCCCTGTGCCATGTCCAGCAGGCGTTGCAAGCGCCAGGGCTCGGTTTTGGGCGCTGGCGCTGGGGTCGGCAGGCACAGGGCCATGACGCCACGGTGCAGGCTGCGCACGGTGGGCAGTGGCTGGGGATCTCGGTCGCGCATCCGCAGGGGCCGATCCGGGCGTTTGAAGGGGGAGCGGCGGAGCATCAGGCGACCTCCGCAATCTTGTTCCACCAGGAATAGACCCTGGACGATCCACAGGTGCAACGCCATTCCCCGGTTGAGCGCATCAACCCAAGAAGGCGGGCGCCCGTTGCACGCTCAAACTCGAAGGCGTCCCAGCACCAGTTCCCGAAGTGCGGGATGTAGCGCTTGAATGGGAACCACACGCGATAAATGCGAATGCGCATCCCCTGCTGGTCAATCGTGAATGCGCGTCCGCGCGACCAATCGTCGTGGTCAAGTTCGGCATCCCAAGGATGCTTGCCAACCCGGTAAAGCGACTCGACCTCGGCCCCGACTGCGCAACCACGAAACATGCCGTTGCGGTGGTCGTTCACGCAAAACGAGATGCGCAAGCGGCGTCTCATCCGGCCACCCCAATCGGCAGCTGCTGCCCACCCGACAGCCGGTCGATTTCCTCTGCCGCCTTGTAAGCCTCGACAAAATCGCCAGTCCGGGCACCGCCTGGGAGCACCCAGCCTGGGGGGTGCCATTGCCCGCCTTTGATCCCGCCGGTTTCGTCGTACAGGATGCGTCCGCGTCCGACTTGGATGTTCTTCTGGTGGTGAAAGTGGGTTTCTTCGGTCATTCATCAATCCTTGTAGGCAAGGTTCAGCACCTTGAAACTGATATGCCGGTTGTCGATGTCGCGGATCACGATGCCCTCTGCCGGCTTGCCGTTCGGGTACTTGATTGCTGCCAATTCACGCAAGGCGTCATCCGTCATTGGTCCTGTTTCCGCCATGACGATGACGCGAGCCATTGGCATGCGCATTCGGTCCGAGAAGTACCGGACATCCTCCAGTGAGTCTTTTTGCCATTGGTCATCGACTGAGCGCACCGTAAACAAGCGCCCTTCGATATCGGCAAGCCCCATCGGGTTGCCTTGGATGCCGGGGCCGACAATCTCGAATTGCAGAGCCACATGGCGCGGCAGGCTGTCAAGGCCGTACTTACGGGCAGCACGCCAATAGACATTGGTTGCCCCCGATTCGCTGAACTCCCGCAATTCGTAGTTGCGCGAGCACACATGCAGGCCGGTTTCATCAACCCATGCCGTGCAACTGGTGCCGTCCGCTTTCTCGGTCGCATACCAGAAGTGATCGGCCAACATGGCAACCATCTCTGGCACAGCCTGAAAGTTGGGCTCATCGGTTTTGGGGATGAAGCTCGGGAACGGCCCAACCGCGTCGCCTTGCATCGCAGCGGGTATCGGCTTGAAGAACTTGGTGACACCCAGCGATTCCGTCAGATCCGTTCCGGGTGGTAAGTCGGGCGCACCGGCCACGATCACGCATTCAGACGGAACGCCCTTGAACCGGGCCATGCGCACGCGCCATTTGTGCTTCTCCATAAACGCCCAGCGCTCGTTTGGCGGGAGAACTGCGTCCTGTAGAAACACGGTCACTGCGTCGCCAACTGCGATGTCCAACCCCACCACGCCGCACCATTTGCCGGCGGCGCCACACACGACGCGGGCGTGCTGAATGCGGTCGGCTCCATCAATGGATGCCGTCTCGATTACTTTCCCAATAACTGCAAGGTTCATGCGTGCTCCAGTTGTCTGATTTCCCCGGTGGCTTGATCGACATCCGGGTACACGGTCACTCCCCGCGAAACGGCAATTGCGTGCAGGAATTCGAGGAATTCGCTGAATTCGGGTTTGAGCATTTCGCTCGTGCGACTGCCCAGCATCACGACGCCACCATCCAGGCCCATCGCCAATCTGGTTGTCTCTTGCCGAAAGCCCGCTGTCAGAACGTCTTTCCACTCCTCGGGGGTCATGTAGACCATGCGGCCATTCACCGGCCATTGCAGTTGCGCGGAGAAGGCTTCCAAGATGGGCCACATCGCGGCGTTCTGGGCGTTTGTGCGCTTCGGTGGCTGTACGGTGACGCTGTACCCATCCGGCGCGGTTTTGACGCACTCAGCGGCCCTCTGGCGGGCTTCTGTGTGGACTAGGAAAAATGTGCGCTTGGTCATTGCGTCACCATCCCCATCAAGTCACCCGCCCGCTCCAAAACCAATAGGCCGCTTCTTGTCATTCCGCATCGCCTCCATCCGGCTGCAACAAAGCAAAATCCAGGGTTTGTTGACTTGATCGCTTCGCGGTTGACCTTAGGGTTTGCAAACCCATCCGGCTGCCCATAGTGTCCATCAGCAATCTTGCCGTTCCTGCCGCGTAGCAAGATGCGTGTGCCGTCTGTGGGTGCGGTCTCAATCGGCTGCCATTTCATTTGTTTGCCTCGCTACGTCTAGGTACATCCTCCCACCGACCCGGCGCCACCTGCGCCCGGATCGTCGCGGACTCCCCAGGCTGCGCCGTGTAGTACGGCATCGCCTCGCCGCGCACAATCCATTCGCGCTGCTCGCCGGTCTCCACGTCGCGGACTATCACGATCTCCTCGCGCCCGCTGGCAATCCGATATTCTGCACTGCTGCGGTCGTGCCATTCCGCCCACCCTTCTGCCGCATCGGCGGGGTCAGTCGCCGGGATCGTCGCGCCGTCTTCCTGCCGCTGGCCAAGGTCCGGGCACCACACAACGTATGTCCTCACATCAATCTCCCTGCGCCCAACTGGCGCATCAACCCGGACCCGCTGAAGCGGGCCGGTTATACTGGTCGTTATACGGCTTCATCTTCCATCGCCAGTGCAGCACGTTGCAGCCATGTACCAAGCGCCCGCTTCTGCGCCGGCGTGTAAGCAAAGTTCTGCGCGTGCTCGTTGGCCTTCTCTTTCGCGTGTTCCATCGCTGCCTTCCACGCTACCTTCCAGTTGCCCCATGCGACCTCGGTTTGGATGTCCATGTCGTCGCAAACTTCAAATCCATGCCATTCTTCAAATTTTTGGCGCATCACGGATTTCATACCACCCCCAATTCAAATTGCTCCGGCCTCATCTGCGCGGCTTTCCACTTCACCCATGCCTCGCCCACCGCACCGCTACCGGGGAACAAGTCGTGAAATTCATCTTCCGGCGTGAGGTTCAGCCCCTCGAACAGCCAAAAGCAAAACTTGTCCGGCTTGGCTCCGGGGAACCCGCGCCGCATCGCAATCGGCTCGGCTACGAAATCCCGCCAAGTGTCCTGCTCCCTCGTCCGGTTCCGCGCAAAGCGGAAAATCACCGGCTCCCACGCCCATGCCCGCGTCACGTTCGCCTTGAAAGCCGCGAACGGCTTCACCCATGCCGCCACCCTCACGTCATCCGGGCACATCGCCAGAATCGTGCGCAGGCTCGGCTCATGCAGGCTCAGTGCCCAAGTGTCGAACTCGTCGCAAAGGCGCTCTATCAGCCGCCTATGCGCTTCCGGCGTGTCGTACTCCGCTGCCGCCTCGTGTCGTTCGCCGTAGTGCTTGGCTCCGCATCCGAGGTATGGCGGGTCTGCGTAGGCTGCTTTCAGCGTGTCCTCAATCGCCAGCCGTATAACCCGTCGGTGCAGGGGACGCGCCGCAAGCGGCGCTCCCCTGACCTATGGCGTTAGGCGCTCCTTGCACGGATCGCTGCGTCGTAGTTCGCAATGTCAGTCTCGATGTGCCGATCAACCCAAGACGGGTCGTTGAACCTCGCCTGCGTCCGGTCGCTGCACAGGTAGTAGGTGTCGCGCTCCGGCGAACTGTGGTCGCGCAGCCAGCGGTAGTTGCGGGCGTGCGTCGCGGCCACGCGCAGGTCTTGCGCATCTTGGCCGCGCCCTTCCATCGCCAGTTCGTGCGCCAGTTTCATCAAGCGCACGTACCAACGCAGTTCGTCGTCGAGAGGGCTCATCGCATGATCCCCCCCATCAAGCCCTTGACATTTGTCATTCATCGCATCAATTTGCGCTAATGCGTCCATGACGGCCTGCACCCTGTCGTCTCGCGCGCTGATCTCGCCGTGATATCCGAGTGGCGCCATCATCTTCTCAACCGCATTGCGCAACAGCATCAAGTCGCTCTCGCGTTTCTGTAACACCCTGCCAATCGCATCGCGGGAACGCTCGCATTGGTCAAGTTCGTTTGCCAAGTCCTGCCGCCAACGGGCGTGGTCGTCACGTTCTGAGCGCAGGCGATCAACCTCTTGCGCCAAGTAGACCGGGACCGCATCGCGCACCTGCTGGCCGTTGAACATATGCACTGCCCACCCGTGCGGCGGGTTGCGCTCGGTCGTCGATTGCACAAGCCACGCGAACGGCCCGCCGACTGCTTGTGTCGGTGCGTCTTTGTTCCGCTCGTTCATTTCCATGTCACGATCCTCCCGGTCGCCCATTGCCAAAGGAACCACAGCCCGATCGCTTTGAGTTCGTTCACGTCTTCGCCTCCGGGTCATCGCGGCTCGGCGGATCGCCAAGCACGTGTCTCAACTGCTCCCGAGACAACTGTGCCGGGAGTCCTCGCAACAGGTTCGAGTGCAGCACGTGCGGGTCACGTAACGCTTGCCACTCGAACAGTTCGGCGCGCAGTTTCTCGATCTCCGCCAGCAGTGCCCCAAGCGTGCCGTAGCACTCGGCCATGATGGAGTGCGCGTCGTCGATGGCGTTGCGGCCGCCGACTCCGATCTGGCACCGCTTCATTAGTTGTTCGACCGAGGGTCTGTCTGGTACGGCCGTCATTTCGGCACTTCGTCCCACGTCCGCCCATCGAGCAGGCGGCCGGCGGCTTTCTTTCCGACGCGTTCAAGACCGCGATACGGTTCGTCCGTCGCGGCGCTGGCCATGTCACGGACGAAGTCACCGGTCAGACTGATGAAACCATCGCAAGCCGTGGCCATCACCTGCCCCGCTTCATCGTCCATGCTTACCACATCATGCGGCGGCGGTCCTGCGTTCAGTTCCACCCACTCCCCCCACTGCTTAAAGAAGAACGGCACGCCCGCCGAGACACACTGATCTCGCAGCGACCTGGCCCACTCCGGGTGCATCGGCCTCGCGTTCGGGCCGCTCTCACCGCCGACGATGACCCAATGAAGCGCCGGCAGCTTCAACGCGGTTCGCGTGTGGTAGCCGCACTCACAGTCCGCGTCGCGAGGGCAGTTCTGGCAGACATCGTCGACGGTCTCGTGCTTGCCCCATAGGAACGGTGTCACATCCACCGGGCCGAGCAGCGGCTCCATCGACAGGAAGCGCTTCGCAGCAGGCACCGCCAGCAGCTTCGGAATGTCGCGGTCCGCCTCTTCCTGGTTCACGACGGTGGCACCGATCCAGACGTTGGCTGGTGGCGTGCCTTCCAGCCAAGCCTCTACCCAGGCAAGCAGTGCTTCCAGTTCACTCCGCGGCATATCGCCGACACTGCCGTCTGCGTTGATCCGTACTCCATCGCCAGATCCTTGATCCGCGCGCCCGCAGCTCGCCGAGCGCGGATCTCGATCACTTGAGCCTCGCTCAACTCTGTCTTCGGATGCTTCGACCCCCGCACGTCGTGATGCTTTGCTCCCAGTTCCTGAATCGCGTGCAGCCGCTGCTGGCTGTATGTCGCAAGTTCCAGGTTGTCCGGTCGATTGATGGCCTTCGCACCGTTCTTGTGGTTGACCGTCAGCCCCTGTGGAATCCGTCCGTTGAAGTGCAGCCAGACCAGTCTCGCCGCCGCCGCATAGTGGCGTTTGCCATCGATCATCGCCCGCACTTGCAGGTACCCCTGGGGCGTCAACTGCTCCGCTCGACATCGCACGCACGGCGTGACTCTCGTGCTGCCCGTCCAGCGGTCGAACGTCCGCTTCGCGACTCTCCAAACCCGCCCCTCCGAGTCGATCTGCAGCTCGCCGGCGAGCACCAACTTGTAGACCTCCAGTTCCCTCTGCTTGTGCGCCATATCCTCTTCGCAGCAATGCTGCGACCTCCCGCAGCATCGACGTGACGTTGCCAACCCTTTTCGTCAACAGCAAGAAGTCCAGATTTTCGCAGCGGCGCACCAGATTCAGAAGATCGCGCCTCCAGTCGGCCGGGACCTCGTTGTCGAACACGTCGGCGAGGCTCGCGCAGAACACCCTGGCGCGGGTCTGTAGCAAGGTGAATTGCCCGCACCCTGGACACGCACGAGCCGATGGCGCCGGCGGATGGAACCCCGGAGGATTCTCGACGAGGCGGCCCTTCCGAGCCTCGCCGCGCCAGCCGCAAGACATGCACTCGACCCAGTGCTGCGCGTTCCACGCAAGCGGCTTGCGCCAGTTCGCCGCGCTGGTGCGGTGGCGTGGCTTACCTGGACCCCACTCGGCGGTGCCGAATCGCGCCGCATGCGCCTCGGCATAGCAGTGGTCGCAGCCTGGGCTCACCTTCACGCACCCGATCCACGCGTTGAACGTCATGTCCGCCCACTCGATCTTGGTGTTCTCAGCCATGCGCACCCCCTGCCGCGATCTTCCGCGCGCTGTAGTGCGGCACGGACTCGCCGGACACAATCCATTCTGTCGCGGTCCCCGTGCTCAGATCCCGCGCCATTACCTTAGCCGGTTGTCCGCCAACGATGTGATAGTCGGCGCTGTTCGCGTCGTCCCACCGCGCCCATCGCTCGACCGCTTCTTCGGCGTTGTATGCGCATACCCCCTTGCCGTCGTCTTCGTCCTGACCGTTTTCCGGACGCCAGATGACAAACGATCGCAAGCTCATCCCTCGCCCCCTGCCGCGATCTTCCGTGCGGCGTACTGCGGCACGGGCTCGCCGGACACAATCCACTCACTCACGTCGTCAGAGCCCAGGTCGTGCACCATTACCGTTGCCGGATGGCATGCTGTGTCCCGCTCCGGCAGTGCGCCATCGAAGATGACGGCCTCGCGGTTCGTCACCGAGCCCAGGGGCGGCATGTCCAGCACGCTGCACACCGACCGTTCAACCACCAACGCCGGATTCGTGCGGGCGTTGTGCTTCGGCGGAAGGCGGTCCAGTTCATCGGCGCTAAAATGCTTGACCACGTCGCGCCGCTGCACGTAGGTGCCGCGCTTAAACTGCGGCGGGTAGTCGTTCCAATTCACGCCCTTGGCAAGAAGCATGTCGTGCTTCTGCGAGGCGTTCTTGCCCATCAAAGCCGTGTGGCTGTAGTACGCCGAGGCGGCCATGCTGACGCTGTTCTTGGTGGCGTCCCACTCGCGCCACAGAAACACGTTTGCGCCCTCTGTCCGATTCGGTACGTTCCAGACGCGGGCATCAAACGTCGGCGCCCGGCGGGCGTACTCGGACATGCGGTCCAGCACCAGGTTGTAGAAAATTAGCGTGGCCTGTGCGGCAAGCTGGCTGGTCATCTTCGCCACGCGACCATCAAACCAAATCGTGCTCCGCGTCTCGCGGCTGTGCCAAGCAAGCGTGATTTCGTCGCTCTGCGTGTAGCCCATGCAGGCGCCGGTGTCCCGCACCAGCGCCAAGGTCGTGTCCACCATGCAGGCCGAGAAGCGTGCATCGAATGGGCGATCCATGCCGCTTGTGAAGCTGTGGAAAGCGCGGCCGTCTATGCGGGCCAGGACCGGTAGCAGCGGCATCAGGCGCCGGCCAGATTCCATGTTTTCGTACAACTTCATGCGATCTCCAAGAGCATCGCTCATCGTCCGGCCCCCAGTTTCTTGCTCCATGCTTGGTCGAAGTCCCGCATTGCGGCTTCGGGCGAGTCGCCAAAGCCGGCGACGCCGTCTTGCAGGTTGTCACCGTAGAGGGCGCACCACTGATTGCCATCAATGCTGAGGTGCGGACGAAACAAAACGCTCGGGCGACCCTGCCGCAGCCACGGCACCGGCTCCGCCTTCTCCGCCTCGGCCAGGGCGGCGCGGAGATAGCTCGGATTGAACGCGCCTCGGATTCCCTCCGTGTAGCGGTGCGAGTTCCGAAAGATGCCCTCGAACCGGGGGAACTGGCCGTCGATCAATGAGTTCCCGGGCTGGATGAACAGCGGCGAAGCCGTCGAGGACTGCCACCACGAGGCGCCATCACTCATCACGATGAACTCACCGTCCGCGGTGCCGTGCTTGAGGCCGTCCTTCAGGACGGAGACGATAATCTCTCGATCCACGAATCCCTCTGGATCGCGGACCACGATGAGCCGGTGACCGTCGGAGGCGGAGATCATCACGCCTCCCTCGATCAGGGGCCGGATGTTGATCCCGTTGAGGTAGTACCGGATGTCCTGTTTCGCCACGAACGGGAACAGGATCTTGGGGACGATGCCGTTGATCTTGGCGATCATGTGACGGACGACGACGGACGAGCCGCCTTCGGTCTCGAACATCTCCCCGGTGCTGGTGTCGGTGGTCATGATGTCTCTTCAAGGTTTGAACCCAACGCCCCGGAGGTCCGCACTGGCGTGGATCTGGCGAACGATCCGGGGTTATGTCGGCCACTGCTCGCGTGTGAGGGCGGTACGCGGGGCCGGGGCGATGCTCCACGCCCATCGCTGCTGTGCGGTCGCCCCCGCGAGCCTCCGCACTCCATGCTTCTACCCCGTGCTGGTCGTGACACGGTCAGCCCTCTCTGGTAGGTTCGGTTGGTCAGAACGTGGTCGGTTGCGCGATGCCTCGCGTGATCGCCATGAATCCCTGCTGCAACTGAGTCGCGCCGATGCTGATCCACCGCTGATCGAGCGTGCTTCCCGGCGTCCCCGTGGGGTGCGGCGCATCGACGACCGGGACGTACCTACGCAGCCTCTCGACGAGATCGCCGCACTGCTGCGCGAGCGCTTTGGCTTCATTCATCAGGGCGGCTTCCTCCTCGGACAACTGCCGATAGCCGGTGATCTTTGGTTGCTGGAATGTTTCCACTGCGTGCTCCGTGGTGGTTGGAAAAGGGGAGGGCGGTGCGTGCCAGTGGCGTTGAGAGCCACCCGCCAAGGGGTGCCGCACGTCACCGCCCGTTGATCGTCAGAGGTAGTCCTCCGGCTCCGGGCCCATGACCTGCCACCACCGCAGGCAGATGTCGCACTTGCAGTCGAAGCGGTGCTCCGTCGCGATGTCGGTGAGCTTGATGCAGGTTGCGCAGCTGCAGTCCGTGGGGTGCGTCATCAAGGCCTGTTGCAGAGTGGTGGTCCCCGTGTTGGCGTCGTTCATCGCGAAGTCCCACGAGAGGTCCGGATCGCTTCGATCAGATACGGGTCCATGTCAGGCTGGCGGAGCAACCAATCAACGTAGTCCGAGGGAAGCTGCGAGATCGGCGTGCCCTTGTGCTTACCGAACGAAACCACATCGGGGATCCGACACTTCTCGGAGTACCGCCAGACGTCTTCCCAGGTGGAGTCCGGCGTCGGCTTCATCCCCGCGGACATCAGGTAGTCGAGAATGATCTTGCAGACCCTGACATCGGCCACTGCGGAGTGTGCGTTGCGCAGGAGTTCGCGCGCCCGGTCCGGCTCGACGTAGTAGAGGAGGGCGCCGAGAGAGTGGCTGTCCAGCGTGGGCCAGACCTTTCGAGCCATCGCCAGCGTGCAGATCCTCTTCACATCCGGGGGGCAGCCGATGGCCTTCCAGTCGAAGTCCACGTTGTGGCCGATGATGTACCGGGTACCCAGTGGCAACTGATACGAGGACGACGGCGGGCAGTCCATGAGATCCGCATCCATGATGTGATGCGTCGCCATGGCGCCGAAGGAGATCGGCATCCCGGGGTTGAATCGATTCACCATTTCCAGCCCCGTGAAAAGATAGAACGGATCCCGGATCCACATGGTGGCGACTTCGATGGCGATGGGGTCGTTGACGTCCTGCGTTTCCGTGTCGATGATGACCGCGCTCATGAATAGACCCCCGGCCTGGAGGCGAGACCGCAAAAGCCGCGGGTTCGCGCCGAGGCCTCCTCGATGGGCTCAGCCCAACACGCCTCGCCCAGGTCCGATCCCGACGGGCTCCACCGCCAGGATTCCGGCAAGTTCCCTGGCCGCGGCGGCTCCACTTCGAACGATGCCTGTGTCAATTCGTCCGGCAAGCGCACGCGGGAGGCCGGCGCCACCTCCCATCGCCATGCCATGCACCCGGAGCCGATGCACTTGCAGTCCGCCTCCTGCTCCTCGTAGTGCTTGCGATCCCCATCGTCGGCGATCCGCTTGTGGAAGGTGCCGATGCGGTTGCCGGACTGATGAACGGGCAACAGCACCCGGGCGAACGGGCACCACTTCGTCTTCGCTTCCTTCTCGGTGGTCTTCATGCTGCCCCATCCCCCGCGTCGCCGTAGTGCGCATCCAGCTCCGCCAACGCCTTGCGCAGCACGTTGCGCAGGTCCCGCTTGCCCCAGAACGTGACGGCCGACGAGTCGTTATCGTCCGCGCCGTGCATGAACGGCCCGGAGATCTGCATCTGCCCGTGCGTGACCGGCAGCTCGAGATAGAACCGCAGTCCCGTGAACTCCTGTCCGTTGATCTCCTTGGCGATGATCTCGATCTTGTCGGTCATCTCCTCTGCGTACACGTTGACTCTCATGGTGTTCCCCTTGAAGTGATGGATGGGCGGGTGGTCAGCGCGCCCCTTTCAGACGTTCCGGTGACCTTCATGCCGCCTCCTTCTCTTTCGTCGGCGCCACGATCTCTCCGGCCTGGAGCCAGTGCACCGTGAAGGTGGACGGCAATCCGGTGGGCGCCGCCTTGAAGGCGCCGAGGAGAAGCGTCCGCAGCGGGGAGCCCTGCTTGTGGAGGGTGTGCAGGAGCTTGTAGAGCTGCATCCGACTCTCGCCGACGAGAACGTCGATGCGGTCCAGGACCAGGAACGGGAAGCCGGTGGCGTCGCAAACCGCCTCGGCGAGGAGAACGTCGGCGCGGAACCGGGCTGATTCCGAACACAGTCCGTACAGGCGCCCGCCGACCAGGATCTCCATGTCGTCACGCACGATGACGTGGCTCCAGCCGGAGAGCATCGTGGTGTGGGTGAGTCGGTCGTTGATCCGGTCCAGGACCTCGGCGAGATCTTCGGCAGGCAGCCCGCTCGGCGAGCACAGTTCCTGGATCTGCACCCACTGCTTCACGTCGTTGTGCGCCGCCGTGGCCTTGTCCCGCGTCTGGACTGCGTTGGCCTTCGCCGTCGTCGCCAGATCCAGTTGTTGCTGTTGGGTGCGCAAAGTGCGCAGCAGATCTTCCTGGAGCGCCTGTTCCTCCCGCATCTTCGTCAGGACACCTTCCGGGACCGGATCACCGGCACCAGCCGCCTTCAATGCGGCGACCTTCTGGACTGCGGCCTCGGCCTCGGCGACATCGCGGCGCCGGTTCACGACGGCCCGTTCCAGCATGGCCACCGCTTCTTCGAACTGCGCGACCTTCGCGGGGGCCTGGGGATCGGCGACGACCACCGGGGGGGTGTACTCGATCAGCGCGCCATCGGCGGTGCCGTGCTCGAGGAAGGTGCCGCACGAAGGGCAGGGCCAGTGCTTGGTAGTCGTCGCGGAGCCGGTCGCCTTCGCGGTCCAATACTCCAGAGAGGCCTTCGCATCCGCGAGCTGGCTCTCCGTCTCCGCCAGCGCGGTCTTGTGGCGGGACAGGGTCGCCGCCTTCTGCTCCGCCTCGGCCAACTGGGTGGCGTGGCCGGTGCGGATCGCGTCCTGTGCCTCGAAGCCACCGATGCGCTTGTTCAGTTCCGCCTTCTTCGCCTCGGCGGTGTCGATCTGCTGCTGCAATCCCACGGGGGTGGTGCTGATGGCCGGTTCCGACGGCACCGTGGGCACCCAGGTCTCTGCCTTCTCGGAGCCGTAGTTCTCGCCGGTGATCGCCTTCCACGCACCGCGAGCCTGTGACGCCTGTTCCGCGGCGAAGTCGTGGCCACCGACGTAACCGAGACCGGCGATCTTTCCGCCGGCCTGGCCGACCTTGGTGCGATCGCAGCCGCGTGCGATCAGCTTCGCCATGATGGCCTCGCCGTGCGACTGCACGCCGAGGACCTGGAATAAAAAGCTCCGTCGTTCGTCGGGTGACGCAGTCCCGATGTAGGACGGAGTAAGGGAGGAGACGAGGGCATGACCCGACGGCACCACTCGACCGTCGGTCTTGATGGAACCACTGGGCAGCGACACCCGGAGCAGCCAGCCGTCGTCGCTGAGCTGGATCAGTCCCTTCTGCGCGGCGTCGTTGACCAGCATGTGCCAGTCCTTCTTGCGGGATACCCGGCCCGGTTCGCCGAGAAGGGCGGTCCGGATCGCGTCCACGATGCTGCTCTTGCCGGATTCATTGCTGCCGGCGACCAACGTGATCGGTGTGGCGAGGTCGACATCGACCTGCTTCAACCTGAGGAAGTTCTCGATATGGATCTTCATGGATCTCTCTGCGGTAAGGGGGTGGGCCGCTCCGCGACGGGGCCGGGGAGAAGTCCGGTCACGCCACAGGGGAGACGGAGCGGCCCGAAGCTCAGTCGTCGCTGACGCCGGAGAACTCGTCGTCGGGTCCGGCCTGCGCGGGTCCGCTCTGCTGCGGTGCCCGTGCCTGTTCCGGTGCCGCATCAGCTGCGGCTTTTCGTTCTGCGGCCTCGCGCTCCATGCGGATCTCGTTCACCCGCTTCGTGTACGCGGCTCGCACCTTCTCCTTGTCCTGCTCGGAGGTCAGCCGCATCGCCAACGCGCCGGCATCGGAGAGTTCCTTGCCGCCGGTCGCGGCCTGGATCTTTTGCAGGATGGTGTCGACGTCGGGTTCGGCCTCGATGGGCGCGGTCTTCGTTCGAGACTTGCCCATCTTCTCCCGGGCCTTGTCTGCGGTGGTCTTCTCCGGCTCCGGCTCGGTACCCGCAATGGTGCTGCCGGACCCCACGACCACGGGTTCCGGTTGTTCCAGTTCGTCGGGCGAGTAGGCGCCGAGGATGACGTGGGGGCAGTACAGGCGTGCCCACCGCTTGATGGCGAGATAGGCCAACTGCTGGCGAGGATCGTCCGCCCACAACGTGCTGTTGCGAACACCGGCCTGCTTCAGCATCAGGTTCAATTCGCGGGGCTCAGACTCACCCCGCAGGGTGGCGCGGATGATGATGCCGAGGCCGTCCTCGTCGGCGAGGTTCCAGCCGGGAACGCGATACTTTTCTCCGGGGTGCTTCTTGCTGTCGAGTTCCTTGAAGTTTCCGACGATGCGTTCCCAGGAGCCGTACCATTCATAGGCCGGTGCGCCCACGATGGCACCCGAGGTCAGGATGGCGGCATTGATGAGCTGCGCTTCGTAGCCGATCTTGCCCGAGATGAAGAAGGTCTTCTGCGCCACGGCGTAGGGATTCATGCGCCACTGCATCGCCTGCATGACAACGGCGAGGCAGTCCCCCGGGGAGCCGACGAACTCTTTCGGCAACGTGCAACGACCGCCGGCCATGAATTCCGCCAGCTTCATCATGTGACCCATGGCGACGGGATCCAGAACCAGCGCCGCAGTGGAGAGATCGGCGACCGGATTGGGTTGCATCGCCATCACCGGGCCGGGTTGGAACTGCTGAACTTGGGCGACGTTGCTCACTTCACTTCTCCTTCAGCCGCATCACGCGGTGTTCGTAGCTGTTGATGTAGGGGGCCGCGATGATGGGATGGTCTCTGCGGAGGTCGCCCCATCGGCACGAGGTGCCGCCCTGACGCTTCCAGGTCAGCAGCGTCTTCCCGCCGCTTACCAGGGAGAGGCTGTCTTCCGTGGGATCGTCGGTCGGGTTCAGCCCGAGTCCGCGACACATCGCGGCCTGGATCTGGAACTCGAGATCCTCGATCGCGTCTTCATTGACCTTGTGGGCAGCCTTCAAGGCTTTCAGCTTGGAGAGCGCAGACAGCGTCTCCTCGTCGGCTTCCACCGGGGTACCGTTGCGGCGTAGATGCAGGCGGGAGAGGTCGTCGGAGTTGACCGGTGGCGGCGGCACGTTGCGGAGCACGCAGTCGTTCCAGAACGATGCCGCCGCCGTCATAAAATCAGCGATGACTTCATCGTCACGGTTCACGGTGTAAGGCACCAGATCGTCCAGGCCGAACAGTGCCCACACCGTCGCACGCCGTCGGTTCGTGATGCCGAGGGCGTACTGGACCTGCGCCCAGTAGTGGATCGGAATCTCGTCGGTGCCTTCGTCGCCCCACTGTCCCTGTTGGGAGTGGTGCACCGACTTGACCTCGTTGTTGATCTCCACCCCCTCGTCGGTCACCGTCTCGAAATCGATCTCGGACTTCGCCCACGGGAAATCCGGATGGGTGAAGCGGCGGTTGACGCCGACCACCTGGAGGTTGAAGTCCTCGATGGCCATGGAGCGGGCCACGGGCTCCATCAACTTCCCGCGACGGAACAGTTTTTTCAGTTCCTTCGACGGCTCCGGCTCGCCGTTCTTCTTGGCGAGATAGACCTGCAGCGGCGTGCGGTCCGGGTGAAGCCCGACGATGGCCGCGATATCGGCGCTGCCGAGATAGGTGCGACGGTCGGGTTGGTCCGTGGTCGGACCTTCGTGTTCGATCACTGCGCTCATGACGGAGCCCTCAAGAGAACGGGAAGGATGTAGGCGCCGTAGAAGAGGATGACCGCCGCAACGAGGCGCCAGAAGTTGCGTTCGGTGCAGATCGCCTTGGTGAAGTTGGCGATCTGGATCCGGCGGTAGGAGCGCAGGAACAGCGCGCGATCAATACCGCCGTAGTCACGGGACCAAGGGTTCATTGATGGGCCTCCCGATCGATGTAGATCTGACTGCCTACCGAACCGACGGGAATCCACGACGGGGCGTCGAGGCAGTAGTCCGCATCGGGGTAGTCGGCGACAGTGGCGTAGGTGTCCAGCGGCATCCCGCACAACGTGCGGTACGCGCGCTGGCAGTGCTGGAAGTTGGTTTCGCGGACGAGGGTGGCGAGCTTCATTTCGTCATCTCGTTCCACGGTTGGAGCTGTGCCTCTCCGACCAGGGTTACCCAGTTCGGAGTCTCCTGCACCACCCGACCATTGCGCAGCGTCCGCGTGACCGGATCCCGCAGAGGCCGGATCCAGTAGCAGGCCGACTCGTCGTCGCGCTGCTCGACGCTGACGATCTGGAACGGATGGTCTGGCTTGTTGATAAGCGGATGGTGCGGCGTGTAGTCGACCCTCTCGCCGACGACGAACAGTGGCGCCGTCATCGCGGACCACCACATTGCAGCGCCAGCTCACGTTGAGACGGCGCCAGCGCCACTGACCGCAGTCCGCATTCCGACAGGTCCGGGCCGGTGATGCACACCGGCACGTGCACGGTGACGGACCGCCTGCCGCTGCGCAGGGTGAGTTGAACGCCGGTTGCGCGTTGCACGAGGCGCATCACGGTCCACGTGCGCCGCCGCGCGAGCTGCGCGCCGACAGCGACCGACTGCATAGCCGCGATAAGGCGCTCGCGGGTGAGTTCGCCGGGGTTGGCCATCGGACGCCTCCTCAGAACGGGATGTCCTGATCCCCCAGATAGGGGGTATCGCTCGTCACGCGCCTCCACCCCGGGAGTTCGTAGACAGAGTAGTGGCCGATTCCGTAACCGTCCTCCTCCGACCAGTTCTCCTCGTTCAGGAGGGAGGCTTTGCGAAGGGCGATGCCCTTCGTCTCGTAGGCGGGAAGCGACTCATGCGGAAAAATCCGGCTGCCGACGTACTCGTCGCGGCTGCCGTAGATCGGCGATGTGCAGCACACCAAGAAATTGCTCACTTCACGCCCCCCTCCTCACGTACGTCGCCGCGGGGAAGACGTCGCCGACTCTCGCCGCAGAGAGCCAGGCCAGAACGTCGGGGTCGTCGGCGTTCGCCTCCTCCATCTCCTTGCGGGTGAAGGCGGAGTCACCGACCAGAAAGAGCGCGCCCCCCTCGGGGACGTTGATGACCTTCTCGAGCTTCCTCGCGTTGACTTCCACGACCCTGAGCCCCAACGCTTGCGCGTCGATGATGTCCTGCTCGGAGAGGGTCTTCGTGCCTGCGATGTTCGCCAGGGTCTTCGCGGGTTGATTTACGGGGTAGATCTTGTTCACCCCGTAGATCGTCCTGACTTCGATTTCCAGAACTACAGTTGTTGCCATGTGCTTCTCCTTCACGTGGCTGGTCGCAGATCACGACCACGGAGAAAGAATAAGACACATATGTCTCGTCAGTCAAGACATTTATGTCTGGCCTTTGGGAAAGATGTTCTAACTAACTGAATCTAATTTGTCTAGCGTATCGCTGCGGGCGGGACATATGTGACTTGACGGCGAGACATAAATGTCTTGAAATGCCGTCATGCACGAGATCACCCCCTCTTTGGAGATCGTTCGGAGCCAACTCCGGGCACTGCCGCCGAGCGGCAGCCGCGAAGTGGCGGCCGACACCGGTCTCGCTTACGACACCATCCGCCGCATCGCCCGAGGCAGCCAGAAGGACGTGCGCCTGAGCACCTTGCAGAAGATTGCCGAGGCATTGCACCGGCGAGGCAGCGAGGAGTGATGCGTCCGGTTTCATTCACCGCCGCAGCCGTGCCCGTAGATCTGCCAGCACGGTGCGGTCGGCTGCGGTCATCGCAGCGCATTCGCGCCGTGTCCAGACCAGCACGTCGGGATGGTGCTGGAACTCAATCTCGAGAGCCGAACACTCGGCCCGACGGCGATACGCATCGGCTTCAGCACGGGCGATCTCGTCATCCACATGTGCCTGGAAATCCTCCACGGAAGGGGGATCGGAGCACGCCGACAGGAACACGGAACAGACCAACATAGAGAGCGCCACATGAGTGCCGCATCGCTTGATGACGGCGGTTTCCTGGAGTTGGTCTCCGAGGTGGACGTCCCTCGTCTGGCCCGCTCCGGTCGAACCGACCCGACGATGATTCGCGAGGACAAGGTCGTCCTTGCCCCGATCCCGATGTCCCGCGAACTCGGGGACGCGGTACGACGAACCGCAACGGACTGCGGGCTCCCCGCCGCCGAGTTCGTGCGGAAGCTGCTGGAACTCCGCTGTCTTGGGATCGATCACGCGCTCAAGGTACACGAGGAGTACCTCGGCCGCATCGCGGGAAACGCTATCGATCCCGATATGTCCCGGAGACCGGGGTGACGTGGATCGTGCCCTCCGGACTGCTCTCAGCCTGTGCAGCGGCGTCGGGATGCTCGATCTCGGCGTTGACATCGCCTTCGGCGGACTGCGTGTTCTGGGCTACGTCGAGCGGGAAGTCAGCGCCGCGGCCCTCCTCCTGGAGCGGATGGAAGACGCGGCCATGGAGCCGGCGCCTGTTTTCGCAGGCGATCTCGCAGACTTCCCCTGGGCAAGCTTTCGTGGACTGGTGGACGTCGTCTCTGCGGGCTTCCCGTGTCCGCCAGTCAGCGTCGCAGGAAAGCGGCTCGGCGCGGAAGACGACCGATGGATCTGGCCCGACATCCTGCGTGGGATCGAGATCCTCCAGCCTGGAATCGTTGTCCTCGAAAACGTGTCCGGTCTGCGCTCTGGCCCCGGAGCGCGAGGTTGTCGCGTATGCGGCTGGATTGATCGATGGGGAAGGATCGATCTCCATCGGCATGGGGACGCGGACGCGCTATCTGCAATTCAACGTGGCGATTCACGTGGAGATGGCGACGAAACATCACAACGCGCTGAACGCTCTGGTGATGAGCTTCGGCGGGGACATTCTTGCGAATCGCGAACGAACGGAGAAGCACGCAGCGACGCTCACGTGGCGGGTGCACGGGGCGATGGCGGGGTGTGTGCTGAAGAGAATTCTCCCGTTCCTGCGATCGAAGGCGCGGATAGCAACGGAAGTGCTTGCGCTGCTTCAGCGAGACGAGCGGCGCGAGCCGCTGCCGAACGGCCGGCTTCCGTGGACGGAAGAACGCCGGGCGGACTACATGGACACGAGGGCGCGCGTGATGAAGTTGAATCAACGCGGACCGGAACTGACCGACCAATCGGCGTTTGCCATTCTTGTGGGGAACCGATGGGTCCAGAGGACGAACGATCTCTTCGGGGAGCGCTTGGAGACGTTCTCTGGGACTTGGCCACCCTCGGGTTCCGTGTCGCATGGACGAGCCTGCGAGCTGCGGATGTCGGCGCCAGCCATGAACGCGAGCGCATCTTCATCGTCGGTGTGGCCGACAGCGACGGCGCAAGACTCGGAGAGCACCAGCGGCAGCGCTCCGCAATGGGGGCACGGGTCGACGTTGACCGATGCCTCGAGATCGTGGGCGACGCCCACCTCGCGCGACCACAAGGGCGCCCCGGAGGAACTGATTCGCCCGGACGGAAAGATCCGTTTGGACCAGTTGGACCGGCAGGCCGAGAGCTATTCGCACCGGGTCCCGACGATCCCCGATGGGCGCGAATCGTTGCCGAGCAGCCCGAGCTCGCGCCGGCGGTTGAACCCGGTCTTCGTGTGCTGGTTGATGGGCTGGCCGACGTGGTGGACGAATGTCGGGCCGACCGCCTGCGCGCAATCGGAAATGGCGTCGTACCTCTCCAGGCTGCGGTGGCTGTGCGACTTCTACTGCGATACCTCGGCCATTGAGGCGGCCGCATGATCGACGACAAGTCGCTGCCTCCGCCCCTGGTCCCCGCGGACGTTGATCTCCGCGGCCTCGAATACATGCCCCTGATGGGGCATCACCTCTTCGGTTCCGACTTCAACACCACCAACAACGACGCCGCATGGCGGGCCGGGGTGACGTTGTGGTGGGCGGCATGGAACCAGAAGCCCGCAGGCTCGCTGCCCGACGATGACGAGGCGCTGTGCCGTCTGGCGCAGCTTGGCCGCGACGTGAAGGCCTGGAAGCCGCTGCGCGAGATCGCACTGCGGAACTTCGTGAAGTGTGCGGACGGTCGCCTCTATCACCCCTTCCTCTGCAAGCAGGCGCTTGTGGCGTGGGACAAGCGCGTCAAGGAACGGAAACGGAAGGCGGACTACCGCGCGAAAAAGGACGCCGAACGAGAGGGACAGGGCGCGGTCGGTCCCAATGCTGTCCCACGGGACAAGACGCGGACAGAGACGGGGACCGGACGGGGACCGGACGCGGATGTCCCGCCCGTGTCCCCGCTGACGGGACGTGACGTGACGGGACGGGACGTAAAAACCTTAAAACCAGAAGCAGCGCACTCCGATGGAACCACTGAGCCACCCCCGGACGCCGCTCGCGCCGCTTCTCCTGAAAGCGAACTTCCACCCCAACCCGGGGACCCCGAACCGGGATTGACCCGACACGGCGAGATCGCGGTGCTGTTGCGATCCCTCGGCGTCGTCGCGAACTCGATGCACCCCGTGGTGCACGACTGGGCAACAGCCGGAGTCCAGGACAACGTGATCCGAGAAGCCGTGGAGGTCGCTCAGATGCGGAAGCCCGGAGAGTCCGTTGGTCCCGCCTATCTCGTTCCCATCGTCTCCGACCTCCTGAATCCGAAACCGAAGCGGGAATCGACTCCGGCGTGGTGGACGACCGAGGAGGGGACCAAGGCGAAGGGGAGAGAACTCGGCATCGAGGCCAGGCCGGGTGAGGAGATGCCGCAGTTCAAGGCGCGGATCAACGCCGCGATCCAGCAGCGGGATCGGGAGCGGAGGGCGTGAAGAGGATGCCAGCTTTCGACACCGAAGCCGCGATGTGCGCGGTCTTCTGCGACTGGGTGAAAAGGCAGGGCTGGACGCCTTACGCGGAATGGGGCGGGTTCGATGTCCTTCTCGTCCATCCCGACGGCACCCAGATCGGGGTCCAAGCGAAGTTGCGGTTCAACCTGAAGGTGCTGGACCAGATCCTTCCCGAGGACTACGAGGCCGTGCGGGACTGCGGCCCGGACTTCCGTGCCGTGCTGGTTCCCAGCTATGCCGGGGTGTCGGAGAAGCTGCTGAGCGCGCTCGGCATCAAGGTGATCGTCCACCGCGGGTACGGACTCCGTGTCGACTTCTCCCCTCGTATCGACCGGTTCACGCCGTACGAGCGCTGGCACTTCTGGAATCCGCTGCGGAGGGTGGAGTTGCCGCCCTACGTGCCTGATGTGGTCGCCGGTGCATCCGGTCCGGTCCAACTCACGGAATGGAAGATCGCCGCACTCCGCGTCGTCGCCTTGCTCGACCTTCGCGGTTATGTGACCCGTGCTGACTTCAGGTGCTACGGCATCGATCCGAGACGGTGGTTGTCTTTCGACCACTGGCTCCTGCCGGGTTCGTCGCCGGGCCAATTCGTGAAGGGACCCGGACTGCGGATCGCGGAGCAGCACCCCGTTGTATTCGGACAGATTCGGGCTGAGATCGCGGCGGAACTGGACCATCAGGAACTGCCGAGTGCGGTTATGGATTGCGGCGGTGATGGGGTGACCTGATGGCAAACAACCGCATGTACCTCGTGCACCAGATCTCACGAAGGCGGGTCTTGATTGCGAAGTATTTCCCGTCCACGGGGTGGGGCATCCACTCTGACCAATTGGCCGCCGATCTCGCGAAGGCATTCGACGACGAGGACTTCGGGCACCTCACGCCACTGCAGCGTGCCGTCAACGATAGTTGTCCGGGGTTCACATGTCCGTACAAGTCCTCCGGGGGAATGTTCGGCACGACGGAGTGGCGAATCGAGTACGAGAGCGAAACAGATGACCAGGCCGATCCGACTCCGCGTCCGGTCCCCTGAAGGTTCCGTCGTGTACGAGATGCCGTACAGCACGAAGCCCGTGCCGATGATCCCGGTGGTGACCGCCGACATGCTGCAGGGAGCGACGCTGTGCGTCGACGGCTACGACCCCACGCCGGGCGCCGTGTTCGTCGAAGCCTATGTGCCCCCTCTACCCAAACCGGAGCCGAAACGGCGATGACTCACACCCCTCAACGACCCTCGGGTCTCACCGTCACCAACGGACTGGCGTTCTGCGTCTGCTGCCAGCGGATGCGGGCCGCGGAGAGCATGAAGCTGGTCAGGATGAAGTCATCAAAGTACGCGAAGACGCAGTGGCGCTGCGAGGAATGTTGCGCGCGCCGCGCGAAGAGCGGGGTTCAACAAGTCTCAACCCAGGAGGTTAACCATGGCGGTGGGAAAGTCGGCAGCAGCACAGAAGGCGGACGAGGAATCGGTGGGGCGGACGCTGCAACGGATGGTCTCGGCACCGCTGAAGCGGACCGGGGGGGCTTCGCGGGTGGCGATAGCGGCGATCAAGATCGATGACGGGATCCCGATCCCGGCGCCGAACGCGGGACCGCACGGATTCCCGTTCGACAAGCTCGAGGTCGGGCAGAGCTTCTTCGTGCCCCGCACCGGTCCGCGGCACTCGTTCTCGTCGGTGCCTCGGTACAACAAGATGCTGGCGCCGAAGGTGTTCACGTCCAGGAAGTGGACGGAGCCCGACGGGACCGAGGGCTTCCGCGTTTGGCGCGTGGAGTGATCCCGCGGTGATGGGGTGGCTGACGGAGTGGTTCCGCACCGCGGAGATCCCGCCGTGGTGGCACGTCTGGAACCCGCTGGTCGGGGAACTCAGTGGCCTCTTCTACGCGGCGCTGCTCGCTGTAGCGGCGATGGTCACCCGATACCTGGGGTGGTGGTGATGGGCACGCGGACACTGCCGGGAGTGGAGGGCAAGGCGGTGAAGCCGTCGGGAAATGCGGTCAGCAAGCCGGAAGCTCTGCTGTCGCTGCAGCTGCGCGCCACCAAGATCGAACCGCCCGCGACGGAGTACGTGTTCCACCCGGAACGACGCTGGCGTTTCGACTTCGCCTGGCCGTCACGACGCATCGCCGTGGAGATCGAGGGCGGCATCGCCACCGGGGGGCGACACGTCCGGCCCGCCGGGTTTCGGGAAGACACCGTGAAGTACAACGAGGCGACGCTGGCGGGATGGCATCTGCTGCGGGTCCTCCCCGACGACGTGAAGTCCGGCCGCGCTCTGCTGCTGATCGAGCGGGCCCTTGCCACATTCCCACTGGAGCCTACCGCTCGTGATTGACGAAGCCCTGTTCCACTCCTTGGACGCTGCGTTGCGCTTCGCCTTCCAGCCCCGCCTTCCGATCATCGACGCCGTGAAGCTGGTGGGCTGGATCGGTACCGACAAGCGGAGGCGGCTCGGCGGCCTGGCGCTGCTGACTCGCGAGGAGAAGGTGGCGCAGGCCGCACTGCTGCGCTCCTTCATCGACCGGCAGCCGGATCACATGGCGGGATGGGCGCATGCCCGCTTCGATCTCGGGCGCGGCCGTACCGGTGGGCAGCAGGTCCTCACCAGTTACGCGATGCCGCGCATGGGGGGCGGGGTGGTGCGACGCCGGCTGATTTACCAGTTGGTTGCCCGCCACTACGGCAAACAGGTGATGCTCCAGGATCTCGCGGAGCAGTTCGGGGTGCATCCGAACACGATCGGCAACAAGGTCCGCAGGGTGGAGGAGGTTCTCCGGGCGGTGGAGTCCGAGGCGCAGTCCTCGATGACGGCGGATCTGGTGCAACTGGGGGTGATCACACCGTCATAGCGTGGCGCTTGCACAACTTGTGGATGTTGGATACAAACCGGGGCGCAACGTGGAAGGTTGGGATAGTTCGCTCCAGACCCGCCGGGGGTAACCCCTGCGGTTTTTTTTCGTCCGGAGGTTGCGATGCAACGGCATGCCAGAGGCGGGGATTGGGTTCGTGTGGTGGTGGTCATCATGGCCATTGTGCTGGCGGGAGCGTTGCTCACCGGGCTGATTCTGGCGTTCACGATGCCGCCTGCCACCGCCGGGGACCGCATCGACGACATGCGGGACTCCGGGGAACTGGACTGCTACCGCGCCCGCGTCCGTGCCGCCGGGGCCTACTACCGCGACCAGGGCGTGCCACTGACGGAGATTCCGATCCTGTGGCGGGACCGCGCACCGACAGAGCAGGAGCGCCGGTTCGTGGCCGCCGAGATCCGGGCCGGTTACACGATGACCGACGACTCCGGGGTCCCGGTGAGTCCGTTGCGGATCATGCACGGGGTGGTCTGCGGGGCCGGGCGTGAGTGAGGAGGCGAAGCCAGACGAGCAGGAACTGCTGTCGGACAAGCAGATCGACAAGCTCGCCGACGAGCTCGCGGAGAAGCAGTTCGAGAAGTTCGCGTTGTTCGTGGGGAAGTCGGTGCTGACGAAGTTGTTCTACATCGTCGTGGTCTGCGCCGTGGGCGTGGTCGCAGCCTGGAAGTATTGGACCGGAGGGCACGCGTGAACGACTCTCTGCTGCTGTTGCGACGTGACACCATCGTCGACGTTCACACCATGGGCGAACTGCTGGTGCGCGACGAGCACTTCTGTTGGACGCTCGAGGATCCGATCCGGGAGCGGGTCGGCATCAACGGCTGGTACTGGGATTCCAGCTTCAAGATCCCGAAGCAGACCGCGATTCCCTCCGGGGTCTACGAGGTCGCGGTGACCTTCAGCGGGAAGTTCCAGCGCCGGATGCCGATCCTGCTCGGTGTCCCGGACTACACCGGAATCCGCTTCCATACCGGCGAGACGGTCGATCACTCGGAGGGTTGCCCGCTGATCGGTCGCAGCCGGAACCAGGACCAGGGCCGCCTCTGGGGCGGGGAGGGGCTGACGGCGGAGCTTACGGCGATCATCGACGGGGCGTCGAAGCAGGGGAAGGTGTGGTGCAAGGTGGCAAACCCGTGAGGTACCTCGGCCGCTTCCTGGACTTCGTCGACCGCCGCAAGGTGGTGCGCCGCGTCCAGGTGCTCGTGCTGATGTGGATGCTCGTCGACTGCTACCTGTGGGCGCGCGGATTCGCGGAACGCTCCGGACTTCCCGGCGCTGAGCTGGCGCTGGTCCTGGGGGCCGTCACCTGGCCGATCACTGCGTTGGGTGGCTACGTGTACCGGCAGTACGACAACTCACGCCGGATCGATTCTGCGAGGGCCACGTCGGCGGAATCATGAGCAAGGCGAAGAAGGGCCGGACGAAGCGAGCGGACGCCGCGATGCGCCGGAAGACCTACATCGAGCACTTCATCCGCAGCAACGACCACGCCGCAGCGGCAGTCGCCGCAGGGTGGGGCAGCGGCAACCGGCGCCACGCCGCACAGCATGCGTCGACGCAGTTGAAGCGGTACCCGGCATTCCGGGCCGAGTTGGAGGCACGGCAACGGGCGGTAGCCAGCGCGCTCGAGATCGGTACCGAGCAGATCCTCGCCCAGGTCGCAGCCTGCGTGCACTCCGACATCCGCAAGGTGTTCACGTCAGACGGGGCACTGAAAAAGATCCACGAGATCGACGACTTCACCGCGAAGGCGATCTCGAAGATCAAGTCTGAGACGGTCTGGCGCGGCCACGGCGAGGACCGCCAGGCGGTGCTGGTGACCGAGGTCCAGTTCTGGTCGAAGGTCGAGATGGTGGAGAAGGCCATGAAGCATCTCGGCATGTTCCGCGAGGACAACAAGCAGAAGGCGGACGCCATGGCCGAGCTGATGTCCTACGTCGCCGCCCACAATCAAGGCCTGCAGGTCCGTGACCAGTGCTCCCCGGCGCGTTCGACGCTTCCGACTACGCCGATCCCAAGTGGCGGCTGAGCAATCTGTACTGGATTCAGGACGAACGGGCCAGAGAGATCCCGTTCCGTCCGAATCCGGTGCAGCTCGCACTGCTGGACGACCTCTGGTACCTGAACGTCATCCTGAAGTCCCGCCAGCACGGGATGACGACGTTCATCGACTTGATGGGCCTGGACCTCGGTGTGTGGATGCCGAACCAGAACATCGGGATCATCGCGCACGGGATGCGGGAGGCATCCGAGATCTTCCGCACCAAGATCCAGTACCCGTACCGGCACCTGCCGGACGGGATCCGCGCCGCGGTCGGCACGGTGACGTCCAGCACCACCGAAATGCAACTCAGCAACGGGTCCCGGATCGCGGTGGGGACCTCGATGCGGTCCGGGACCTATCAGTTCCTGCACGTCTCCGAGATGGGGAAGATCGCGAGGCGGTACCCGCACAAAGCGGCGGAGATCATGGCGGGGTCCTTCCAGGCCGTGCACCAGGGCCAGTACATCTTCGTGGAGTCCACGGCGGAGGGGCGCGACGGGCACTTCTACGCGATATGCGAGACGGCAAAGAAGGCCCGCCAGTCCGGGAAGCGGCTCACCGCTCTGGACTTCCGGTTCCATTTCTTCGCCTGGTATCAGGACCCACGGAACCAACTCTCCGAGCAGGACGCCGCGGAGGTTCGCCTCACCGAGGAACAGCAGGCCTACTTCGCGAAGCTGGAGAAGGAGCACGGTGTCCGCACCACGCATCGGCAACGAGCCTGGTGGGTGAAGAAGGACGAAACCCTGGGTGACCTGATGAGCGCGGAACACCCCTCAACGCCGGAGGAAGCGTTCGCGGCGGCGGTGCAGGGCGCGATCTTCGGCAAGCAGATGAAGTGGCTCCGGGAGCGGGGTCGCATCGGTGATTTCCCGGTGCTGCCCGGTCACCCGGTGAACACGTTTTGGGATCTCGGCAAGCGGGATTGCACCGCGATCTGGTGGCACCAGTTCGTGGGCGGGCGGCACCGCTTCGTGCAGTTCTACCAGAACTCGTTTCAGGACACCGGCCACTACTTCACGGAACTGCAGAAGTTCCAGATGGCGCACGAGGTGCCTTACCTCGCGCACTACCTCCCGCACGACGCGGACACCACGACCCTGGCGTCAATGACGAACCGGGACGGGCGGTCGGTGCGGGAGCAGTTGGAGAAGAAGGGGCTCTCCAACATCGTGATCGTGCCCCGTATTCAGGACCTCACCGTCGGACACGATCTCACCAGGGAAAAATTTCCAATGGCGGAGATCGACGAGGCCGGGTGCGCAGAAGGCATCAGTTGCCTGGACAACTACCAGCTCGAGTGGGACGAGAAACTGGGGGCCTTCAAGCCGACGCCGATGGAGAACTGGGCCATTCACGGTGCCGATGCGTTCCGGATGTGGGCGCAGGGCTGGCAGCCCGGTGGCGCCGGCGCCGGTTACGAGCGGAAGAACAAGCGGGGACACATGACGGTATGACCGAGATTGCCTTCGATGAGTACCAGACGCGATACCACGGCAAGCGGGAGCGCTGTGCGGTGCTGACGATGGATGGCACCGAGGTACGGCTGAAGATGGGACCGACGGTGCAGTGCGCGCAGTCGGTGGAGCGGTCCAGGAGTCTGTTGCGGCGTGTCGCCGAGCAATTGGACCTGAATCCGGACGCAGCGGAGCGGGAGGCCCTGGCGCTGACCACCCATTGCCGCACCCTCACCGGATGGAAGGACAAACCGAAGCGCGACATTCCCCGGCAGCGGGTGATGCCGCGCCGGTTCTACCTGTAGGAGATCGGCATGGGCATCATGCTCGGTGGCACGAACGAGCGGTTTCACCGCGTTCACGGCGACATCGTCGCCAGTTACACCTACGTCAACGACGAGCGGGCAATGATCCTGTACCCGAAGAACCGTCGTAACGGCGTCACCCCGTACTGTGTCTGCGATTCCGCGGCGTGGAAGTATGACGACCCCGAGTATCTGGCCCAACAGGCGAAGGTGGCGTGCGACCTATTCGGGTGGGAGGCCTCGACGCAGGCCTGGTACCGGATCGCGAAGGTGATCCACGAGGGGCTCGGAGATCTGCTGCGATTGCCGCCCTCACCCCAGGCCGTGGCGCCCCAGGGGCCGGTGATCGGCGAAGCTGAACTGATGGTCGGCGGCAAGACCATCACGGGAGCAGAGATCACGGCACCGACTCCGGACGAGTTGGCCCGCTACGACTCCGGGGTGATCCACTGATGGCGTCGGGCATCGAAAACGTCCGCGCGAAACCGGCGAAGCACACCGTCGAGTTCGAACTGGACGAGGACAACCAGCGCACCCCGGAGCCGAAGAAGCCGTCGGATCTCGACGACGAGAAGAACCGGCGCATCCATCGTCAACTGCTGGACTGGTACTACCAGGAACGCGAACGGCAGGCCGTGAACCGGTACCAGATGGCGATCGATGCCGACTTCTACGACGGCGACCAGTGGTCCCAGGAAGATGCCGAGGAGGTCACCGGCCGCGGTCAGTCGCCGCTGGTGTTCAACGAAGTGGCGCCGATGGTGGACTGGATGATCGGCACCGAGCGGCGGACCCGCGTGGACTGGCGGATCCTGCCGCGAGCCGAGGACGACATCGGCGGTGCGGACGCCAAGACCAAGGTGATGAAGTACATCTCCGATGTGAACCGGACACCGTTCCAGCGCTCCCGGGCGTTCTCGGACTCGGTGAAGGTCGGCATCGGATGGGTGGAGGATGGCGTCCGCGCCGATCCGACCAAGGAAATCATCTTCTCCAGCTACGAGTCCTGGCGCTACGTGCTCTGGGATTCGGCGGCGCAGGAGCTTGATCTCTCCGATGCGCGGTACCTCTTCCGCTGGCGCTGGATGGATCTCGACATCGCGAAGGCGATCTGGCCTGCCAGGGCGACCCGGCTCGAGGAAGCGGCGACGTCGCTGTCGGTGACCGGCGAGGAAGACGAGGAGTTCTGGTACCTCGGCCAGCACTTCGAGGCCCGCGACGCCCTCGGGCAGTCGGTGGGCCGGCGCACCTATGTCACCGATGCCGGGATGGTGAACAACCGCCGCACTCGGGTGAAGCCCATCGAGGCCTACTTCCGGATGCCGACGCCGACGAAGTTGCTGTACGGCGATCCAAAGTTCGAAGGCATGGTGTACGACGCCTCGAACGCCGACCAGGTCCGCGCCGTTGAGAACGGCTACGTCGGCATGGTGGACCAGATCATGATGCGGATGCACGTCGCCTCCTTCACGGAGAACGCGCTGCTCCACCTCGGGGTGAGTCCGTATCGACACAACCGGTTCCCGTTGACTCCGATCTGGTGCTATCGCCGTGGCCGGGACGGACTGCCCTATGGCGCCATCCGCCGGGTGCGCGACGTGCAGGAGGACCTGAACAAGCGCGGCTCCAAGTCCTTGTTCGTGTTCTCGACGAACCAGGTGATCGCGGAAAAGGGCGCGGTGGACGACTGGGATGAGGCCAGGGAGGAGGTCGACCGGCCCGACGGCGTCGTCGTCACGAATCCGAACAAGCGCTTCGAGATCCGGCGCGACACCGACATGGCGAAGGGACACCTCGAGTTCATGTCCCTCGATGCGCAGAAGATCCAGCGCATGACCGGCATCAACGACGAAAACCTCGGACGCCAGACCAATGCGCAGTCCGGGGAGGCGATCAAGGCGCGCCAGCTTCAGGGGTCGGTGACCACGACGGAGCCCTTCGACAATCTCCGCATGGCGGTGCAGGAACAGGGGCAGAAGGTGCTGTCCCTGATCGAGCAGTACATGTTGGCGCCGAAGGTGGTCCGCCTCACCGGGGAACGAGGCAAGCTGGAGTGGTTCAAGGTCAACCAGCCCGAGGTCCAGGCCGACGGGTCGGTGCGCTACCTCAACGACATCACGGCGTCCCAGGCGGATTTCATCGTCTCCGAACAGGACTTCCAGGGCTCCCTGCGCCAAGCCATGTTCGACGCGATGATGGCGATGGTGCAGCGGGCCGGGATTGATCCCGGGTTGGCGCTGAAGCTGATGCGGATGGCCTTCGAGTTCTCCGACCTGCCGAACAAGGACGAGATCGTCTCCGAGCTGCGGAAGATGACCGGCGAGCCGGACCCGAACAAGGAGCCGACACCGGAAGAGACGGCCGAACTGCAGCAGCAGCAGAAACTGCGCATGGCCGCGATTCAGCGGCAGGAGGAGGCGGCGCGGCTGGAACTGGAAAAGCTCGCCGCCGAGGTGCGCAAGATCAACGCGGAAGCCGAGAAGATCGCCGCCGGAGAGCCGGGACCGGACATCGAGGCGGAGATCCGCGCCGTGCAGGAACAGGCCGCTGGCGAACTGGAGAGCATGGCCCAAGCCCTGGCCAAGGCGCAGACCGATCTGGCGAACCGTACCGCGGAGATCAACAAGAAGGCCGATACGGAGGTCCAGGTCGCCCGCATCGAGGCCGATGCCGTCAAGTACCAGGCCGATATCCAGGACAAGTCCAGCAAGACGCTGGAGCAGTTGATGGCGAGACTGGACGAGCTCTCCGCGCAGGTCGCCGATCAGGCCAAGGCGGACAAAGCGGAGCCGGAACCGAAGGAACCGGAACCGAAGGAGCCGGCTCCCGCGGCACCGCCCCAGGCGACGGTGGTGTTCGAGGCCGGGGCGATCCAGATCGATGCGAAGTCGCCGGCCGTTGCCAAGACGGTGACCGGCAAGGACTCCAAGGGCAACACGGTGACCCTCACCGTGAAGCCTGCCGACGGTGATGGCACTTAGCCGTGCCGTCCACGCTCAACTAGGAGAAATCGCGACGCTGAAACCGGGCGAGATCCACGCCTGGGGAATGGTGCGCATCGGCCACGACGACGCCCTCAGGCTCATCGAGGGCGAAGAGATCTACTGCGTTATCGAAGCCCTCGTGCAGCGAGGGATGTCCCCCTCCGTGATCCGCGCCCTGCTCACGTCGAGCGGGGTCGAGACGGTGCAACTCACCAGCAAGGAGAATGAAGCATGAAGACGAGACTCTGGAAGATCGTGTTTGCCGCAAGTGTATTGATGATCGGGTGCACGACGCTCGGGCACGCGCAGGAACTGACGAACGCGCAGCGAACGACCCTGCGAACGGCAATCGCCGCCGAGCCGACCCTGGCGGCGGCATACGCGGCCCGCGATGACCAGACGATTGCCGACTGGTGCAATGCCGCCAGTTCGACGGACGCCTGGATGTATGCCGCAGATTCGCGGACGTTGTTCGAGGCTGGCGACGTGACCAAGTACGACGGCCTTACCGCTGGAAAGCGTGCTGCGTGGGATCGGGTGGAGCGAAACGCTCCGATCGATTTCGGGCGAAACAAGATGCGAACCGCTGTCGTTGACATCTGGGGCGCGACAGATGCGGTTGCCGTGCTGCAGGCGCTTCGGGAGAAGGCGACGAACTGCCAGTCTAAGATCGGAGGAACGTCGAAAACCACGCATACCGTGACCGCAATCGACCGCGCATGGTCTGGCGTTCTCGGTCGAGATCAGATCAGCGATCTACTCAACAACGCGGCGCGCGTGGGGAACTGATATGGCGATCGGCACTGGGGATTCGGCCCGCAAGTTTTCGGCGACCACGGTCACGCTGGAGGCAAGTGGCGGCAGCATCACCAACGGCAGCATCGGCGCGGCGGACGACGCCACGTACGATCTGACCAACACAGATCATGCGGACTGCCCCCATGCCCTGCTCGCCATTTCGGTGGCGTGTTCATCTGCGTTCGACGCCAACGGCCTGATCCGCGTCATCATCCAGTCGCTTGATGTGGACGGCACCAACGACGAGCCGGACCCGACCAGCAGTTACTGGCCACGAACGTCCGGGCTGGTCCAGGTGAAGAACCAGACCGCCACGCAGTATGCGGAGGTGGCGATGTACAACGTCCCACGACAAGGCAAGGTATGGCTGCTGAATAGCACCGGCCAGACGATAAGTTCCGGCTGGACCGCCAAGCTGACGCCGTTCGCGTACGGCCCCGCTGCGTAATGGTTGAAATCTATGGCATCCGTCCTCGTGACCGGATGCCGCTCCATACGGCTCGCCTGTCGGAGCGCAATCCGTCCAACGCCGGATGGTTGCGCTTCTGGAATTTCGCCGACTCGTCTGGTGGACACGCCCCGCGCGAGCTGACCGGCGCACGGAAAGATTCGTGGACGTTCCGCGCAAACGCCAAGCGCGGCGGCGGACCGCTTGGGCCTGGCCTGTACACGGGCGGCGGGAATTACGACCAGGGCGGCGCTTACTGCGACGATTCGTACCGCACATCGATCGGCAGTTCGTTGACGGCAATGGTGCTGTACACCAGCGTGTCGTCGACCAACTCCGAATTCATCTTCGGCAACACGTCGCTCATTACGGGTGGCGATTACAACTGGGGTATCTACCGGTCCCATAGCACCGCCACGATTGCGGCTTTCGTGAAAAACAGTGGCGGGACTGCGGTAAGCGCGGCGGGCGCTTTGAACCTCATACCGATCGGAAAGACGGTGCTCGCCGCCATGACGTACGACGGCGCCACCATCCGCGCGTACATCGACGGCATCCAGGTGGCGTCGGCGGCTCAGACCGGCAACGTCCGCACCACAGACCTCAATACCACCCTGTGTGACTGGTACGGCGCGACTCAGTCGCAAGCCGTCTGGGCCTATTACGCGGGCATTGCCAACCGCGTCTGGTCGCCGGACGAGTTGCTGGCGGTTGGCGAAAACTGGTTCTCGATCTTTGATGAAGAAGAAGAACCCGTCTTTTATTCCCTGCCAACCGGCGGCGGCGGATCCGTACCGCCCCTGTATTTCCACCGCACTCAACACGGGATGTCCTGATGATCTACCTCAAACAGTCCACCGCATCGCAGGAGGTTCCGCTCGGATTCTTCGTGGACTCGTCGGACGGCAACACCGAGGAGACCGGGCTCACCATCGCCAACACGGACATCAAGATCTGGAAGAGCGGGGCGACGACGCTGGCGAACAAGAACTCCGGGGGCGCCACGCACATCTCGGCCGGCATTTACTACGCCGTGCTGGATGCGACCGACACGGACACGCTGGGATCACTGGTGATCTTCGTGCACGTCTCCGGTGCCCTGGCGATCAAGGTGGATTGCTGCGTGCTGGCGGCCAACGTCTACGATGCCCTGATCGGTGGCGGCGACCTCCTCCAGGTCGACGTGCAGCAGTTCGGCAACACCAATGCCACGGCGTCCGGCGGTCGGCCCGAGGTGAACACCACCCACGCGGCGGGAACGGCGTGGGGAAGCGGGGCCATCACGGCAGCCTCCATCGCCACGGATGCCATCGACGGGGATGCCATCGCGGCCTCCGCAGTCACGGAGATCCAGGCCGGGCTCTCGACGCTCGACGCTGCTGGCGTACGCAGTGCGGTGGGCCTGGCCTCCGCCAACCTGGACACGCAGCTCAGCACGATCGACGACTTCCTGGACACGGAAGTGGCAGCGATTCTGTCCGCTGTGGATACGGAGGTCGGCGCCATCAAGGCCAAGACCGACAACTTGCCCAGCGATCCCGCCGATGCGTCCGACATCGCTGCGGCTTTCTCCACCGTGAATGGCAATCTGGCGACAATTGCCGGGTACATCGACACCGAAGTCGGCGCCATCAAGACCGTGACGGACCGGCTCGACACGGCGATGGAATTGGATGGTTCCGTCTACCGGTTCACCACGAACGCCTTGGAACAGGCCCCCTCAGGTGGCGGTGGCGGAACCGACTGGACTGCCGACGAGCGCACGGCGATTCGAACCATTCTCGGGATTCCGGCATCGGGGACGACGCCCGACGTTCCCTCGGCGGGGGCGCTGAAGGTGATTGACGATCTGGTGGACACCGAGGTCGGCGCGATCCTGGCCGCAGTGGATACCGAGGTCGCGGCGATCAAGGCGGTGACGGACAAGCTGGACACCGCGCTGGAACTGGATGGATCGGTGTACCGGTACACGGTCAACGCGCTCGAGCAGGCGCCGGCCGGCGGCGGTGGTGGCTCCACGGATTGGACGGCGGACGAACGCGACGCGATCCGCGCGATCCTGGGCATCCCGGGCTCCGGGACCACGCCGGATGATCCTGCCGCGGGCATCCTGGACACGATCCGCGACAGCGTTCTCGCGGTGTCCGCCTATGTGGATACAGAAGTGGCTGCCATCAAGGCGAAGACTGACAATCTCCCCGCCGATCCTGCGGACGCCAGTGACATCGCCAGTTCGTTCAGCGCGGTGAACTCGACGCTGTCCACCATCGCGGGGTACATCGACACGGAGATCTCCGCGATCAAGGCGAAGACGGATGCCCTGCCGTCGGACCCGGCGGACGCCTCCGACATCGCGGCCTCGTTCGCGACGGTCAACGGTACGCTGGCCACGATCACGGGCTATCTCGACACTGAGGTGGCGGCCATCAAGGCAAAAACCGACAACCTCCCCGCCGCTCCCGCTGCGGTTAGCGATATCCCCACAGCGATCCAGAACGCGGACGCTCTGTTGAAGCGCGACTGGGCCGGCCTGACCGGTGAGGCGTCGTACTCGGTCCTGAATGCACTGCGCGCGGTGCGAGGGCCGTGGGACACGCCTGGCGGGGTCTACACCGTCTACAAGGAAAATGGCTCAACGGTGGCGTGGACCCGGACCCTGGGCACAGATCCGCTCGGAGAGCCGATCACGTCGTTCACCTGATATGGCCGGGGGTTTCCGTTCTCCGCTGGCGTGGTGGGTCGGCGGTGGTGCGGCGGTTCCGTCCAGCGGAGGGGTACCCGGATTCCGCTCTCCAGCAGCGATCTGGATGGGCGGAGCCTCCGCCGTTCCCTCAGGGGGCGGCGCGGAGCACGCCGGATTCACGTCGCCGCTGGCGTGGTGGATGGGCGGGGCCTCTGCGGTTCCGGCACCGAGTGGTGGGACCCCAGGCTTCCGCTCCCCGCTGGCCTGGTGGGTCGGGGGTGCTGCGGGCTTCACGTTCGTGCAGCCGGAGCAGGAAGCGGCGCCGCCGACACTGGGAGGACGTCACCACGATGTCCGCGGACGCGAGACAGATCTCGACGAGTGGGAACTGTCCAGGCTGCGCGACGAGACGCACGAGGCCCTGGCGCGATGGCGTCACCCGGAGCCCGAAGCAACAGAACCGGCTTCACGTGAAACGGAACCGGCTTCACGTGAAACAGAACCGCGCCGGGACGGTACGGCAGGAGCGGCGCAACGCGCTGCGGTGGTGCCTTCCCTGGCTGCGGTGTCTCCGATCCTGTTGCCGCCCGAGATCGCGGTGGAAGCCATCACCGGGTTTGATCTGCTGACGCTTGCCGCGCTCCTGGCGGTGGCAGATGACGACTGAGCGCACTCCATCCACTCGAAAGGAGGTGATCTCGTGAAGGGCAAACCGAAGAAACCCGGCGGCGGGAAGCCGAAACCCTGCTAGTCGAGGCAGTTTCATACCCCTGAAGGCGGGCCACGTGGTCCGCCTTTTTCATTTCGGAGAACGCGATGGCCAAGGCACGAAGCAGAGTGATGGCGGTGGACATGAACGACTGGGAAGCCGAAGAGGATCTGCGCACGTACCAGCGCTATTGCGAGATCCGGAAGGACCCGAAGCGGCTGGCGAAGGTGAAGGCGCTCGCCAAGGACCGCCTCGAGGAGATGGCCATGATCACGGCCGAAACCACCAAGAAGGACTGACCACATGGGCGACATCACACAGGAAGAATTGGACCGGCTCTCTCCGGAGGAGCGCGAAGCGCTGGCCGGAGACGACGACGAGCGCGCGAACTTGCAGGGCGTGGTGGACGACATCGACGACGACGTCGTCGGCTCCAGTACGGACGGCAAGGAAGGAAAGGACGGCGACGGCAACGGTGATGGCCAGGGCGATGGCGACGGGGATGGGGACGATGCTGCCGGCAAGAACGCCGGGGCCGGTTCCGGCACCGTTGACGACAGCGACGACGACGACACCGATCGTCCCTTCACGCCGGTCTACCACGCCGCCGCCACGGAAGAGACCGACGCCAAGCTCGCCGAGCTGGACACGCAGCGGGCCGCGATCATGCAGGCGTTCCGGGACGGAGATAAGTCCATCGACGAGATGGAAGCCGAACTCAAGGATCTCGATGCGCAGCGCAGCACCTTGCAGGAACAGAAGGTCAAGGCCGCCGTGTTCAACGACATGGCGCAGCAGCAGGCCAACCAGCAATGGCAGTGGGAGATCAACCGCTTCCTGAAAACGGTGAAGCGCAGTGAAGGCATCGACTACCGCGACGAGAAGAACAAGCACCTCAACAACTCGCTGGACGGGATGGTGAAGATGCTGGCCGCCGATCCGGAGAACGCGGACAAGGACGGGGAGTGGTTCCTGGAAGAGGCGCATCGCCTCACCAAGGCGCGATTCAATCTCGGTTCCGCCAACAGCGGCTCCGGTAAGCCCGGGGGTGACGGCAAGCCGTCGACGCCGGCGCCGCGCCGCCCGGATCTGAAGTCGGTGCCGCCGACCCTGAGTCAGGTCCCGAATGCGGGCGCCGACGACAAGGACACCGGCGATGACGAGTTCGCCTATCTGGACAAGCTCTCCGGCATGGAACTGGAAGCGGAACTGGCGCGTATGAGCCCGGCGAAGCAGGACCGGTATCTGCGCAGCGCATGACCGTCCGCGCTCTCACGCTGGATGTCCGGGTCGGCGAGTCCGTCACCATGGACGGCGGACGGATCACGTTGACCGTGGAGGAGAAGTCGGGCCAGCGCGCTCGGCTTCGCTTCCTGGCCGACGACGCCATCGCGATCCGCAAACAGTCGAAGGCACACAAAGCCGGCGCCTTGCAGGCGCGCGGCGGCATCAACCCGATGTAACGAATTCGCGCGGGTTCGCGCGATGACGTCGCCGGAGGCGGCGTCGAATGCAGTGACGCGCAGGAGTGCGTCTGACCTCAACTCAGGAGCACTCCGCTATGGCACGCACCATCGTGGGTCTGAACGACCCCAAAGCAGTCCGCAAGTACAGCGGTTTCCTTGCCGTCGACGTCGGCCGGGAATCCTATTTCAACCGCAAGTTCATGGGGGTCGGTGTCGAGGCACAGACGCCGCTGCAAACCCTCCCGCAACTGGAGTCCGATGCCGGGGAGAACATCTCCTACGACCTCTGCATGCAGCTGCGGATGCAACCAGTCGAAGGCGACAACACCCTCGAGGGCAAGGAAGAGGATCTGAAGTTCTACACCGACTCGCTGTACATCGACCAGATGCGCGGCGGGGTCAACACCGGGGGCCGGATGACCCGGAAGCGCACCATCCACGATCTGCGCAAGATCGCGCGGGTGCGGCAGTCGGAATGGTGGGCCCGCGTCTTCGACGAACTGATCTTCATGTACATGTCCGGGGCACGTGGGGTCAACGCCGACTACATCTTCCCCACCAGCTATGCCGGATTCGCCGGGAACTCCCTGGTCGCGCCGGACTCCGCGCACCTGATGTATGCCGGAGCGGCAACCTCCAAGGCCACGATCACCAACGCCATGCCGATGGACCTCACGCTGATCGAGCGTGCGGTGACGAAGGCCTCCACGCTGGGCGGCGGCACTTCCGGTATCCCGGCCATCGAGCCGATCAAGATCGACGGTGAGGAACGCTACGTACTGGTGATGCACCCCTTCCAGGCCCACGCGCTGCGCAACAACAGTTCGACCGGTCAGTGGCTCGACATTCAGAAAGCGCTGGCAACGGCCGTCGGGAACAAGTCGCCGATCTTCGTGGGCGGCATGGGCTTCCACCGCGGCGTGGTACTGCACGAGCACCGCGCCGTGATCCGGTACTCCGACTACGGTGCCGGTTCGAACCTGGCCGCAGCCCGGGCGCTGTTCATGGGCCGTCAGGCCGGGGTCGTCGCGTTCGGTTCTCCCGGAACCGGGCTGCGCTTCGACTGGCACGAGGAATCCCGCGACAACGGTAACCAGGCCGTGATCACGACGTCGTCGATCTTCGGTGTGAAGAAGACCGCGTTCACCATCGACGGCACCTCGCGCGACTTCGGTCTGTTCTCCCTCGACACCTACGCCGTCGATCCGGCGTAACCCACGGGACTCCCTTCGGGGAGTCTCGTCGCTTCCCTCATTCAGCAAGGAGATTTCGAAATGGCCAATTTTCAATCCGACTACGCGAAGCGCCTGCGTCCGATGCCGACCCCCCAGGGCGGCGAGATCGTCAATGTCCGCATGCAGGTCGCCGTCACCGCAGCCCTGGCGCTGAACGACATCATCGAGTTCGGCGAGCTTCCCGTGGACTGCGTTCCGGTCGACTTCGTCCTGGACTCCTCCGACATCGACACCGGCGGTTCCCCGTCGGTGACTCTGTCCGTGGGGGTCGCCAACGCTGGCAAGACCGATCTGGATACCTCAGCCGACAGCGGCAGCGCGGTCTGGCTGTCGGCATCGACCATCGGTCAGGCCGGCGGCATGGCTCGACCGACCACGCGGGCGATGTTTATCGCGACGCCACGGCAGCCGGATCCGAATTCCGGTTCTGCGTCCGGGGCGCAGTTGCGAATGATCGCGGCCAAGGTGGCGGCGGCGGGCGCAACTCCGGCCGCGGGCACGGTGAGTCTGTCGCTGTCCTACCGCGCCGCCCACTACGGCGCCTGATCGACGGTTCTTTCCTGGTGGTCTTGACGGGGCTTCGGCCCCGTCTCTCTTTCTGGAGGTGTGATGAAGATTCTGTCGAAGTTGGCCCGGAAGGAAGGCGAGGTCATCCAACTGGATGACTGCGAGTACACGTTCAAGCAGGACGCCGTGGGACGGAACTATCTGGAGGTCGAGGACGCGACCCACTGCGAACGCCTGCTCGGCATCCCCGAGGGGTTCGGCCTTTATCCGGATGACGGTCAGCCGGTGCGCAAGAACGCTGGCAAGCCGGGCAAGAAGGCGGAATCTGACCCGCCTCCGCCTCCGCCTCCCGGTGGTGGTGCTGGCGACGGCGAGAACGATGCGCCTCCGCCTCCCGCGACCGATCCCACGGCTTAACCGGGCGCGGCCATGGCTTACACGATGCAGAACGTGGTCGACAAGGCGCGCAAGCCCTTGAACGACGCATCGAAGACACGGTGGACCGACGACGATCTTCTCGCCTATGCCAACGATGCCGTCCGCGTTCTGCGCCGTGAACGCCCCGATCTGTTCTTCGGGCAGTACACCAGTCTGCCAGGAGACAAGACGCTGGCGCAGGACCTCCCCGTCGACGACGAGTACATGACCGTCGTCGCCGACTACGTCACCGCTCGAGCGGAAACCATCGACGACGAGGAAGCACTGGCCGCCCGCGCGGCGCTGTTCTTCCAGTTGTTCCAAGGGGCGAAGAATGGCTGAGTGGTCTGCATGGTTCGACGAGGTGCTGCCCCACGTGCCCGGATGTCCGCAACCCGTGGCCACCCACGCGATCCGCAATGCCGCGATCCAGTTCTGCGAGGACTCCCGGGTCTGGCAGATCGATCATCCCTTGATCGATTCCGTGGCGGACACCGCCGAGTACACGTTGGCACCGGGCGACGGCAAGAAGGTCGTGCGCCTGGAGATGGTCTGGTACGAGGGCAATCCCCTGGACCCGATCACCACGGCGGATCTGGAAGCGCTGTACACCGGCTGGACCGTGGAAACCGGGGAGCCGAAGTATTTCCTGCAGGAGCGGCTGGAAGCGCTGGTCCTGGTGCCGTACCCCTCGGCCGCCGTCACCGATGCGATCAAGGCGAAGGTCTCGGTGAAGCCGTCACGGGCGGCGACGGTAATCGACGACGTCATCCATGAGCGGTACCTGGAACAGATCGGCCGCGGCGCGCGGTCGCGACTTCACCTGATGCAGCGCAAGCCGTGGACGGACGTGAACCTGGGATCGGCCCTGGCGCAACAGTTCGAAGACGACATCGCCGCGGCACGGTTCGCGGCCTTCAAAGGCCACACCCGGGCGCGGAACCGATCCACGCGCGGCCACCGGAGGTTCGTGTAAATGGCGAAGCAGATCTTCACCAACGCGGCGTCGTGCAAGCTCGGGGCTGCCATCGTCACCACCGATCCGATCACGTCGATCACGCTGGAGGCTGGCCAGGGGGCGGAGTTTCCGTCGCCCACGGGCGGTGATTGGTTCGTGCTCGCGATCTGGAAGGCGAACAAGTCCGCCATGGAGTTGTTCAAGATCACTTCCCGCAGCGGCGACGTGCTCACCGTTGATACGCGCGCCTTCGACGGTTCCACGGCCAACACCTTCGGCACCACGGACATCTGTCTCTGCGTCGTGAATGCCGGCGCGCTGTCCGACTTCCGCGCCGATCTGACGACCCTGGACGCCCGCCTGGACACCGCCGAGTCCGACATCAACGACATCGAAACGGATGTCGACACGATCTTCACGCAGAAGCCGCGCATGGACACCGGCACCAAGGTGGTGTTCCACCAGGCGGCGGCCCCGACGGGCTGGACCCAGGACACCTCGATCAACGACCGCGTGCTGCGTCTGGTCAGCGGAACCGGCGCCAGTACCGGGGGAAGCTGGACGATCTCCGGGTTGACGGTCGACGGCCACACGCTGACGGAGGACGAGATCCCGGCGCACGTCCACGGCGGCGTCCAGACTCCGGCCGGCAACGGCTTCGGCCCCCCTGGGGGTGGCAACAACCTCGGCACTCCGGGTTCGACCTCGTCGACCGGCGGCGGCGACCCTCACGACCACGGGCTCACGGCGGACGGGAACTGGCGTCCGGCGTACACCGATGTGATCGTCTGTGCGAGGACGACGTGATGGATCATCGCGCCGCCTTTCAATGCACGCAGTGTCCGCAGAACAACGATCCAGCGCGTGGCCGCTCCTGCCCGGCGTGGTGGGAGTGGACCGCCGAGCATCTGGGCACCGGCGAGTCCCGCATCGTCAAGCAGTGCGGCTGGACAGCGATGCCGATCTTTTTCACCGAGGTCATCAAGGCATCGAACCGTCCTGCGGCCGCAGTGGAGTCGACGCGCAATGAGATCGCGACCGGGCTGGCCGAGGTCGGCCGGCGGATCTCCTCCGGGTTCGCCCGCATTCGTCACACCGGTGGGGTGGAGCCCGCGCCGGTCCCGGCGCTGCCTCAAGCCGATGCGCTGCCAGCGCTGGACCGGCTGGAGCCCTGACGATGGCCGCGCGAGGGCTTCGGTCATTCGTCGGGGGCCTGGTCCCCCGCATCGACAAGCGACTGCTACGCGACGATCAGGCGCAGATCGCCACCAACGCCAAGATCACTTCCGGCGCCCTGCATCCGCTGCGCGGCGTGCTCGACATCTATACCAGTTCCAAGGCCGGGGCCCTGATGTCGGCGCACCGGCTGACCAACGACGACGATCAAGACATCTGGCTCGGCTGGACCACGGACGTGGATGCGGTTACCGCCCCGTTGACCAACAATTCGTCGCAGCGGATCTACTACACCGGGGACGGTGAGCCCAGGGTGACGTGGCTGGCCATTGCGAATGCGCTGGCCGACAACAAGTACCCGGACCAGTTCTTCGTCCTCGGGGTCCCGCGCCCTGCGGCTGCTCCGACGGTGGGGTCCGTGACCGGGGGCAGCGCCGCGGCGGAATCTCGAGCCTACGCCTTCACCTTCGTCTCCGTGACGACGCAGCCGGACGGGTCCGTCATCGAGGAGGAGGGGAGACCGTCGGTGTCGACGACTCAGACCGGCGCCTCCGACGGTACCTGGCCGATCTCGGGACTGCCGACCTCGATCAACAACAGCAACACCATCACTGGGGCCTCGCACAGCTCCGGCGTCACCACGGTGTCTGGAACATCGTCGTCCTTCCTGCGGGTCGGTGAGTACGTCGTGGCGAACTCGGCCCGGTACCGCATCACCGAGATCACGTCCGGAACGCAGTACAAGGTGGCCGACTCCGGCAACACCTTCCCGTCGTCCGGCACCTGGACGCGGGAGGCGCCGCACAACTCCGCCAACATGGTGAAGCGGGTCTACCGCTCCCATTCCGGCGTGTTCTACAAGGTCGCCGACGTCGCCCTCGGCACCTCGAGCTACAACGACAGCATCCTGTTCGACGATCTCCCCGGGCCGCAGCTGGAGTCCACGGCGTACGACATGCCGCCCACGGACCTGCACTCCCTGCTGGCGCTGCCCAACGGCTGTCTCGCCGGGATCTCGGGGAACCTGCTGTGTCTGTCGGAGCCGTACCAGCCGCATGCCTGGCCGGAGGGGTTCCGCTATCCCGCCGACTATCCCGGTGTCAGCCTCGGCTGTCTCGGCACCACGGTGGTGATGACCACCACGGGTACGCACTACGTGGCCATCGGCACCGATCCATCGGCGTATTCGCTGGAGCGGGCCAGCACCGCCTATCCCTGCGTCTCCAAGCGGGGCACCGTCAGCATGCCGGGGGGCGTGGCGTGGCCGACACACCACGGGCTGGCGTTGCAATCGCCCGGCGGGGTGGTGATCGTCACCGAGCAGTTGTTCAAGCGGGACGAATGGCAGGCGCTGAACCCGTCGACGCTGATCGCCCAGGTCTATGACGGTCGGTATGTCGGGATCTACCAGCGCACCGGCTCCGATGTTCAGCAGGTCATGATGCTGGATCCCTCCGACCAGTCCGCCCTGTTCGAAGCCACGGTCCAGGCCGACGGCCTCTACGCGGACAAGCGCAACGGCGCCATGTACGTCCTCAAGGACGCCAAGGTGCAGCAGTGGGATGCCGGGACCCGGTTGCAGATGGACTGGCAGAGCAAGGAATTCGTCGAAGCGGCACCGATGAACTGGGCGGCGGCGAAGATCGATGTCGTGTTCACGCAGACCGTGGCCGAGGTCGCGGCGCTGCAGACGATCCGCGACGCCGCCGAGGTCGTGAACGAGGCCATCGCCGCGACGGACCATGACTGGAAGGGCGGCGAGATCGCCGCGGCCGCGCTCACCGCCATGGCGATCAGCGACATTCCGCTGAACGATCTCCCCATCGTCACCTACGAGGAGTGCGGGTTCTACTTCTACGCCGGCGGCGAACTGAAGCACTACGAAGAGATCACGAACGATCGGCCCTTCCGGCTCCCCGCGGGGTATCTCTCCGACAACGACAGCGTCCGTGTCATCAGCAACGTCACGGTGCGCGGCATCACCCTGGGCACCAGCATTCAGGCGCTGAGGCAAGCCTGATGGCGATCTCCCGGTTCATCAAGAAGCCGTCGCTGCCGTCGCTGACGGGTTGGCCGAACTGGGCCTTCAGCATGATGAACCCGATCAAGCAGACCATCGAGATCATCACCGGGCGCAGAGGCGAGAAGCTGGACCAGCTTTCCGGAAACATCTCGATCGATGCCGTGGCGGAGAAGGTGAACGAGATCATCCGGGTGCTGCAGGACGGCCCGGACACGGATGTCTCCGTCGACGGAGTCTCCGCGCCCCCTCCGGTGCCGACACCGCAGGTCACCATCAACAACATCACTGAGACCACGATCCAGCAGATCGTGTCCGGGGCCTCTGCGTTCTGGACCCCCGCGGATCTGCCGGACCTCACGCTCTGGCTCGATGCCTCCGACGACACGACGTTGACCCTCAGCGGTGCTGCGGTAGAGCAGTGGGACGACAAGAGCGATGCGGCCAGGCACGCCGCGCAACTCTCCGCGACCCGGCAACCGACCCGGGTCACCAACGCGCTGAACGGCAAGCCGGTGATCCACTTCGACGGGGTCGACGACTACCTCCTGCACAACGAGGTGACATCGCGAGCGGTGTTCGTGTTGATGCGATGGACCACCACCACGGGCGACTACCGGCCGCTGCTCGGTTCGGAGACGGTGAAGTGGGAATGGCACGGTGCCAGTCAGGCCAGCGGCGCCCTGTTCGATTCCTCGCTGGCATCGAGCCACGTGCAGGGCGCGGAGAAGTACATCACCGGCGCATCGGAATCCGGCGCGCTGTATCGGCCGACGACGTGGCACATCATGGAGTTCATGCTCGGCGGCAACGTCTTCAGCGACACGATCTCCACGGACCGCACGCTGACCGGGCGCTATCTCTACGGCGACATCGCCGAAATCGTGATCCTGGACGGCACCGAGACCGGGCAGTACGGGGGCTCGCTGAAACTCAAGGACGAGTTCCGCTGGAAGGTGGAAGGGTATTTGGCCTGGAAGTGGGGCCTGCAGGACATGCTGCCCTCCGACCATCCGTACCGGTACGACGGCTCCCTGTTCGGCTACATCCGGATCTCGAAGGACACCACGAAGCCGAAGGGCCGGAACGCTCTGGTGAATGCGCAGATGCGCATCGGCCAGCGGCGCCAGTCCGGCAACTACACCAGCAACAACACGCCCACGATGATGCTGGATCAGTGGGTGATCCGCGCCGCGCCGGGTTCGACTCCGGTGTATGCGTTCTCGAGATCGACGGCGTCGGTGCCGACGGAAGCCCAGGCCGGAGTGCCGGTGAAGTATGCGCTGCGGTTGAATCTGACCACGGCCAACAATTCCCTGGCCACGAACCAGTACGTGAAGTTGTTCCAGCCTCTGGAGTGGTCGCGCTGGGCTCAGGTGTACCGGAAGCCGTTCACGCTGTCGTTCTGGATCCGGGCCACCACGGTGGGGACCTATACCGCCTACGTCACCCTCGGCAACTCCGACGGCGCCCAGGCCTACGTGTCGCGACGTTCGTTCCGGATCTACACCACGAACACGTGGGAGTTGAAGGTCCTCAACTTCGGCATCTGTCCGGTACTGGCGCCGTCCACGGACAGCACCTATGTCGCCGAGGTCGGGATCCTGCTGGCGGCGGGGACCGATCTCACCGGGGGATCGCTCGGCACCGACCAGGGCGAGGGCTGGTACGGCTACACCGCCGCGGGGACCTGCGACCCGAATCAGGTCAACGGCTGTGCCACCGGCTCCACCGACGTGTACTTCACGCTGCCGCAACTGGAACCGGGGGTGGCCGCCTCTCCGTTCGAATGGCTCCCCGCCGTCGAGGAACTGCAGAACTGCTGGCGGTACTGCGAATCCTCGTATCCGGACCGGTACGTGGCCGGGACCGCGGCGCTTCCGGGTGGCATGTCCGTGTTCGGAGCCGACTATCCCAGTTCTGACACCTACGTACTCACCGCCGGGATTCAGTTCCGCGTCGAGAAGCGGCAAACGGCAGGGAAATCGATCACCGTCTACTCACTGGACGGCACCTCGGGCAACGCGACGAGGCTCGTCGACAACACCAATCAATCGATGTCCGGAACGTGGGACATCTCGGAGAAGGGGGCGAAGTTGAACTTCACCCTCGGGTCCTCGGAGGCGGACACCCGTCGCGCCTTCCACTGGATCTACATGGAAACCGATTACACCTGACAGGGGGTTCCCGATGGGATTCTCACTCAAGAGCGTGGCAGCAGGCGGACTGATCGGCGGTGCCGTCGGATCTCTACTGGGCGGCGGCGGCGGCGGTGATGCACCGCAGATCGATCCCAGGGTGCAGGCGAACGCCTACGAGATGGCGGACACCGGGAAGTCGCTGTACTCCTGGAACGTCGACAACGCGACCAAGGTGCTGCCGAAGTTCGATGCCGCATCCGTCGCGGCGGAAGGGATCGCCGGTCGGGCCGGGGATCGATCCGCGGACATGAGCACGATGTATCGGCAGGACTTCGCCCCGGTGACGTCTCGGGTCGCTGCCGATGCCATGGGCTTCGATTCTGCGGCCAATCTCGACAAGGCCGGGGCGGATGCCGCCGGACAGGTCGCTTCCGCCTACACCAGGGCAGGGGGTCGGCGCGGCGCCATGATGGCGAAGTACGGCCTGAATCCACACCAGTTCACGAGCACCGCGGATGCGGCCAACCTCGAGCAGGCCGCCGCCGAGGCGGATGCCTCGAACCGCGCCCGCACCGAGCGATCGCTGGCCGGGATTCAACTTCGCTCCAACGCCGCACAGCTTGGCCGCGGCATCGTGGCCGATACCGCGACGGCGGACCAGTTGCAACTCGGCGCCGCAACGGCGGCACCCACCATCGCTTCCTCCGGCGTGACGTTCCGCAATCAGGCCGTGAGCAGCGCGTTGCCGTGGTACCAGGCGTCGAACCAGGCCTTGCTCGGAATCAATCAGGCGCAGACCTCCGCCTACGAGGCGGAGCAGCAGCGCAAGGGACAGCAGCTGGCGGGCCTCGGGCAACTGGTGGGCACCGGCCTCGGCTTCATGGTCGGCGGACCTCCCGGCGCATTGCTTGGATCCGAGGTCGGCACCACGGTCGCTCACCCGCTCACACCATAGGAGTACGCAATGCAATTCGGAAATTTCGCCGGGGGCCTGGCTCAGGGACTCAATACCGGTGTCAGCATGCAGCGCGCTGCGCGGCAGGACGAGAACGAGCGGCGCCGGCTCGCCATCATGGAGGCGGGCGCCAGCCAGGACCAGCAGGTCAAGCAGATCACCCTGGACAAGGCGGGCAAGGAAAAGGCCGCCTACGACTCGCTGGCCGGTCTGGTGTCGTCGTCCCTCGATGCGCAGGGGCAGCAGGAGATCGGCGCCGCGACTTCTGCGGAACAGAAGGTGTCTCTCGGTCTGCAGCGGAACCCGTCCCTGATGCGCAATCCGCAGTTCCTCAACGCCGCCGCCAAGGTGTTCCTGGAAGCGGGGATGCCGGAGGGGGTGAAGTGGCTGGAGTTCGGCCACAACGCGGCGAAGGAGAACTTCACCGAGATGAACCAGCGTCTCATCTCCGGCGACGTGCAGGGCGCGCTGACCGCGTACAACGCCAACGGGCAGGCGAAGGCGACCGGCATCGTTCCGGTGACGGATGCGCAGGGCAAACCGACGGGCACCTATCGCGTGCAGTTGGAGAACGGGTCCGCGACGGATCTGGATCCGGTGGCCGCGTTCCGGGCCACGATGTCGCCCTCCGACTTCTTCAAGGCGATGCGTGAAGAACAGGAACTCGACGCGAAGAAGGCGTTGTGGAAAGCGCAGGAGGGCTACTTCGCCGGACGCAACCAGACCAATCTGGACACCGCGCAAACCCGCGCCGATGCCTCGACGGCGAACACGGTCCTGCGCCTGGGGGCCGGGGGCGGATCACGGTCCGGGGGCGGAAAGGGCACTGCAACGACAGGGCAGGGCCGCGCGAAGTGGATGGAGGACTTCGAGAAGGTGCTTCCGACCCGGGATGTCCTCGGCACGGACGGCAAGCCGGTGACGTACATGAAGGCCGGCAACATCGAGACGAAGCAGGAAGTCGACAACACCATCGCTCCGGCGTTGCGCGATCTGGCCCGCCTGAATTCCGATGCACTGGAGTTCTCCGGCGTGGCGCCGCAGGAAGCGGCGGCGACGTTCTCCGGGATCGCTGCCGCGTTCCGCGACAAGAAGCCGCCGGAGATCTACGACCAGTTGCAGTCCGGCAACGGCCTCGTGTTCGGGCGCGACAGCGCCGGGAACGCCAAGAAGGTGGCGGTGCGGATCGGAACCGCGCAGGACGGGACGCCGATCCTGGCGGTGCTCACCGATGCGCAACAGAAGGCCTTGCTCGCCGAGGACAAGCGGCGGCAACTGGCGGAACCGAAGCAGCAGCAGTCCTACCGGCAGGAGGACGAGCGACTTCTGAAGCGCGCACCGGCTGCCGCCGCTGCATCGGCACCCGCCCCGAAAGGGCGGGAAGCCGCAGGAAAGATTCGCCGTCCCGCGGCTGCCAGCGGTATCAACCTGAAGTAAGGATCCCCGATGCCCAACGATCTGCCTCTCGACGAGTTCGATGCCACGCTCGCGGCCCAGTCACGGAAGCGGCTCCCCACGATCGACGATCTGAAGCGGTCTGCGGTGGCGAAGGGAATCAACCCCGCGTTCGCCTCCGCCATCTTCTCCCAGGAATCGGGCGGGGACTGGGACAGTGCATCCAGCCCGAAGGGAGCCGTCGGCGGCATGCAGGTCATGCCTGGCACCTTCCGCGCCATGATGGGGGACAAGGGTGATCCGAAGGATCCGTGGGACAACATGGAAGCCGGTCTGCGGTACGTGCAATACGGCCAGAAGAAACTCGGCACCGACGACCCGCAGCTGCTCGCCGCCGGATATCACCAGGGCTATGACCGCCCGGAACTTCAGTCCGGCGAGATCGCCGATACCAATGACGGCCTCATCAGCACCCGCGACTACGCCCGCAAGATCGCCGCGCGCATGGGGATTCGCCTCGATGCCGACGGCAACCAGAACCCGTCGCAGAAGCTGCTGAAGTCCTGGGCCGATGACGGACTCAGCATCGGGGAACCGATTCTCGGGACCGCCGCGCCCGCGGAGGCGACGAAGACAGCCGCGAAGGACGACAAGGGGTGGTGGTCGCGCAACGCGGACTATCTGGTGGACGATCTCAAGATCGGATGGAACACACTGGCGAACGCCTTCGATGGCTGGCAGGCCGCGCAGTATTCGGAACTGTTCGAAGCGAATCGCGCGAAGTACGGTGATGCTCCCGCCGATCCCACGGTGGTCGAGAATCAGACCGGACTCAAGGCCGAGTATGACCGCCACATGGCGAACGTGGCCCGCCGCTCCGCCGAGAACCAGCAGATCTCGCAGCGCGGACGTCCGGAGACTCAGCAGTTCTTCCAGGCCGCCGAGGGCAAGGACTTCCTCGAGCAGGCGTCCATCCTGGGCGATGCCCTGGTGAAGAACCCGGTCGGGGTGATCGCCGATCTCGGCATCCAGTCCGCACCGGCATCGCTTGCCATGATCGCCACGGCGGTGGCGGCACGCTTCGGCTTCCGTGGTCCGGCACCCGCTGTGGCCGCCGGGGGGGCGACGTCGTCCGCCGTGGAGTTCGGCAACGACTACGCGGATCTCCGCGCCCAGGGGAAACCGCACGAGGAAGCCTGGACTGCGGCCAGCATCAAGTCCGGGGTGGTCGGGCTGTTCGATGCCGCCTCCATGGGCAGTGCGGGGAAGGCGCTGGACAAGGTGCTGAATGCTGGCTTCAAGGGCAAGCTCAAGGAGATCGGCAAGGAAGTCGGCAAGCAGGCCGCCCTGGGCGCCAGCGGCGAAGCCTTCGGCACGCTGGCCTCCGGCCGCACTCCTGATCTGCCGTCGGTGGCCGCCGAGGCGGTGGGCGAGGTGTTCGGCGCTCCGGGCGAGGCATGGACTACGTTCCGCGGAAAGCGGGACGCGCCGCCTTCTGCCACGGGTGGTGCGCTACCCGCTGCGGATGTTCTCGGAGATCTGACCCCGAACGCTCCGGCTCCGGCCGCACCGGGCACTACGGGAGCCCCTGCCGCCACGGCGCCCACGGCACCGGCTCCCGGCAACGAGGCCGCGAAGGCTGCGCTGATGGCGACGCCCGCGGCGCCGGACGCTCTGTCCAGAGTGGATGCGATCGATCAGCGCCTGGGGACACTGAACTCGTTGTCCGCGACAGGCCAGATCACTCCCGAAGCGCAGGCCGAACAGCAGGCACTGCAACAGGAGCGCACCGGACTCACGGCGAACTGGCCGGTGATGAAACTCGGTACGGCGACCGCGTTCAGCACCGAAGCCGGTGTCGACCTGCAGGGCCAGTACGCCCTGGTCGATGCCGATGCGCTGGTGTCGTCGCACGATGAGAACCTGCGGATGAATCCCGCGTTCCCGCAGCAGATCCAGCCTCGGGACCGGGAACGCGCGGCGTCCGAGCTCCAGGTCGCCGGGATTGTGCAGAAGTTGAATCCGGCCCGCCTCGGCGAATCCGCAGACGTTGCCAACGGGGCGCCCATCGTTGGCGCCGACGGGGTCGTGGAATCCGGCAATGCCCGCACCATCGCATTGAAGCGGGTCTACCAGGCCAACGGGGAAACGGCGAACCGGTACCGGAACTGGCTCGCCGAAAACGCGCAGCGCTTCGGCTTCACGCCGGAAGACGTCGCCGGGCTCGGCAAGCCGGTGCTGGTCCGGGTCCGTCGTACACCCGTGGACCGCGCGGAGTTCGCCCGCCAGGCCAACGCCCCGACGACAGCCACCATGTCGCCTTCGGAGCAGGCGAAGGCCGATGCGGCGCGGATCCAGAGTTTCGACGACTTCGCCCCCACGGACAGCGGCGACTTCTGGACGGCAGAGAACCGCGACTTCCTGCGCCGCTTCGTCGGCTCCCTTCCCGGCACGGAGCAGGCCGCCTTGCTTGGCGCCGACGGGCAGTTGAATCAGGCCGGCTACACCCGGGTCCGCAACGCCGTGCTGGCGCGGGCCTACGGTGACTCTCCGGTGCTGCTGCGGATGGTGGAGTCGATGGACAACAACCTCCGCAACGTCACCGGCGCATTGCTGCGGGTGGCCCCCAGGGTGGCCAAGGCCAGGGAGTCCATCGCGTCAGGTGCGATGTTCGATGCCGATCTCACCGACAATGTCATCGCCGCAGTGGAGGAACTGTCGCGGCTGCGTTCCGAGGGTCAGTCGGTGGCGGAGTTCCTGGCCCAGTCCGGCATGTTCGGGGACCGGCTCTCGGAGGAGACGGCGGAGATCCTGTCCTTCCTCGACGAGAACATCCGCAGCCCGAAGAAGATCGGGGACTTCATCGTCAATTACCTGGATGCGCTGGCTGCGGCAGGCAATCCAGCGCAGGCCGGTCTCTTCGGGGCATCCCAGGCCCCGGCGAAGTCCGACATTCTCAAGGCCGCGAAGGAGAGAACCGGTGAGCAAGGTGCAGGAGCAGTATCAGAAGGCAAGGGCGACGGAGCAGCGGCGCTCGCCACAGGCACGGCAGGCCGTGGCAGCAAGGGCGAAGCGCAAGGCCCCGGCAACGCTCGCTCTGGCGCAACGGCTCGAGGCGAACCCGGCGGCACGCAGCGCCCTCCGGACGGCAATCGACAAGACGAAGTAACCGACACGGCCCCCTCGAAAGAGGGGGTTGTCGTTTCGGGGGACCGGATCGTCATCGACGGCGAGGAACACGACGCCAAGGGAGACAACTTCGGGCAGCCGGTGCCGCCCCGGGCCCTGGCCGACGACGATCCGCTGCTGACGCCGACGGCGTCCATCAACACGCCGGAGCGCAAGGCACTGCGTGACCGGATCGTGGACTCGTTCTTTGAAGGCAAGAAGGCGCCGACGGACCGGAAACCGGTGCTGTACCTGATGGGTGGCGGCGGAGGAAGCGGCAAGGGCACGATCAAGAAACGTCTCGTTGCCCTTGGTCTGGTGGACGTGGATGGTGCCGTCGACCTGGATCCGGACGAGATCAAGACCGAACACATCCCGGAGTATGGCCGGATCGTTCAGGCCGGGGATTCACGCGCCGCGGCCACCACGCATGAGGAATCCTCGGATCTTGCCAAGCGGGTCCAGGCGCGAGCGTTGAAGGGCGGCTTCGATCTCGTGCTGGACAGCACGCTCGGCAATGCCGAGAAAGGCATGAAGATCATCGCGGATGCCAAGGCGGCGGGATACCGCGTGGTGCTCTACGGCGTCACCGTGGATCCGCGGGCGGCCGTTGTGCGGGCGTCGAAGCGTGCCAAGAAGAGTTGGCGCTATGTGCCGGTGGCCGATCTGCTGAAAGCCCACAAGGGATTCGCCAACGCCTTCTCCGACTACCTCGATGCGGTGGATGTCGGCCTGATCTTCGACAACTCCGGGACGGAACCGGTGGTCGTGGCCAAGAAATCCGCCGACTCACAGTCCGCTGAAATTGTCAACAAAGAGGCGTATGATAGAAGCCGTGGATATGGAGAACTCGATGAAACCGCAAGATCCCTTGGAGAACTTCTCCGCCCGAGTCGACGCGATGATGGCGGACAAAGAGGGGTGGGCGAAAGCCAGGGCGGAGCGGGAAGCCGAACTGATCGAGCAGGGCAAGAAGAACCTGGACAAGAACGGCAAGCCGGTCCTGGTGGTGTTCCCCTCGAACGACTGAGTCCCGACGAGGAGTTCCAGGCCGCGCTCTCCGATCTCGGAGACTGGGTCCGCAACAATCTCACCGGCGGTACGGTCCTCAAGATGTTCGACGAGGACATGGAGGCGAACCTCGCCGGCATCCTCGCCAGACTCTTCACCGCCGCCCTCAAGCTCGGCCACGCCAAGTACGAGAAGGCGCGGGACTATGTCCTGAAGCAACTCAAGGCCAATCCGTCCACCAAGGTTCTCTCCAACAAGTTCACCGACGCCGCCCTTCGTCAGGCGTTCATGCAAGCAGGAGGCAGCGATGGGAATCCAGTATCTGGAGACGGTCGACAAGGCGCTGCAGGACCGGGCGCCGGCACTGCACCGAAACCTCAAGCAGCGCGGCCTCCTGGACGGGTACGTGCAGGAAGTGGCGGACCAGATCTCTTCGGCAGTGACGGAGGGGTTGATGCGGGTCCGAAGGGAGAAGAACCTGGACGCGCTCCCGCCGATGGAAAAGGTCCAGGCCCTCAACACGGCCCGCGCGGGGGTGGAGGAAAAGGTTCTGGCCGACCTCCTCGAATTCCAGAGCGACGCCCCGCCAACATCAAGACCGGCCGGAACTGGCGAGCCGCCGACACCGACCTGACCTATGAAGGTTCCTGGCTTCAGAAGGCAAAGCAGAACGTCGACGCGCTGCGTCTGCTGAAGACTCTGGAGAAGGAGAAGCGGCAGGCCAGCGCCGAGGAACAGAAGGTCCTCGCGAAGTACATCGGATGGGGGGCGTCCGATATCCGGAATCAGATCTTCGCCCCAGGCGCGGAATACCGTCTCACCGGCGCGTGGCGCGAACTGTGGCGCGAACTCAAGGACACGCTCACCGCTGAGGAATGGGCCGAAGCCTCCCGCTCCACGCAGTACGCCCACTACACCAGCAAGGGAGTCGTCCGCGGGATGTGGCGGGCGATGCAGCGCCTCGGCTTTGCCGGCGGCAACATCATCGAGCCCGGTGCCGGTATCGGCGTGTTCGCGGGGATGATGCCGGGGGATGTTTCGGCAGCGTCCACCTACACCGGCATCGAGTTCGAACCCATCGCGGGCGCGATTCTGAAGCAGCTTCAACCCGACGAACTGATCCGTGTCGAGTCCTATGTGGACTCCACCCTGCCGGAGAACTTCTACGACGTCGCCATCGGGAACCCGCCGTTCCACAACACGCCGATCCTGGCGGACCCGAAGTACCGGAAGAACCGCTTCGCGCTGCATGACTACTTCTTCGCCAAGACCCTGGACCGGGTGAAGCCCGGGGGGCTGATGGTCTTCGTGACGTCGCGGTACACGATGGACAAGGCCGGGGACAAAGCGAGGACCTGGCTTGCCGAGCGGGCCGACCTCGTCGGTGCGATCCGGCTTCCGCAGACCGCCTTCCTCAAGAACGCTGGCACCGAGGTCGTCACCGATGTGATCTTCCTTCGCAAGAAGATCCCCGGGCAGCAGTGGCCGCACGCGCAGGACTGGCTTGCCTTGAAGCCGGTGAAGGCGGGGCAGGGCGAGGAGAGCGTGAATCAGTATTTCGCCGACCATCCCGACATGGTGCTCGGCACTCACGCGCAAAGCGGCACGATGTATTCCGCCAACGAGTACACCGTGCTGCCGCCCGAGGGCGACATCGAGGCCCTGTTCGATGCGGCAGTGGATCGGCTCCCGGCCAACGTCTTCGACCCCGCCGGAGCCGGTTCCACGTCGCAGACGAAGGCGAACTACATCGACTGGAACCCGAAGGCGGAGAAGGAGAACTCTTTCTACGTCGACGCCACGGGCGTGCTGATGCAGCGCCGACAGGGTGTCGGGCATCCGGTTCCGATCCGCACCGGCAAGGACGGCAAGGGGCTGTTCCCGAAGCATGCACAGATCCTGCGCGACTACATCCCGCTGCGTGACGCACTGAAGCAGGCCCAGTACGACCAGTTGACCGACGGTCCCTGGGAGCCATCCCTCAAGGCGCTGCGTCGTGCCTATGATGCTTTCACCGCGAAGCATGGGCGGGTGAACCAGTTCACCACGGTGGAAGTGGAAGAGACCGTTGAGGATGAGAACGGGGTCCGCACGAAGGTGAAGGCGGAGCGGTACCGGTATCCGCTGCTGAACGTCATCAACGACGACCCGGAGTGGACGCTGGTGATGGCGCTGGAGACGGTCAACGAGGAGAAGGGCGAGATCAAGGACGGCCACTTCCTCACCGACCGGGTGCTGGCGCCGCCGAAGCCTGCCGACATCCGTACTCCCGGCGATGCACTGCTGGCCTCGCTGAACGACTACGGGCGGGTCAACATAGACGCCATGGCGGACCGCCTCGGCCTGGAGCCTGCGCAGGTCATCGAAGCCCTGGGGCCGTCGATCTACGAGGAGCCTTCGGGGAAGTGGATCACCTCGGATGAATACCTCTCCGGTGACGTCGTCACCAAGCTGGAAGAGGCGAAGGCCGCGGCCGGCAACGACAAGCGTTTCGACCGCAACGTCGCCGCGCTCAACGACGTCCAACCCGCGGCGATCACGTCGGACCGGATCACGGCACCCCTGGGCGCGAACTGGATTCCGCCGGATGTCTACGAGGCCTTCGCCAAGGAGAAACTGGCGATCCGTGGGGTGAAGATCACCTACGAGAAATCGGTAAACTTTTGGAGTGTCGCCGCCACTGCGGACGGTTTCTCGGAGTTCGGAACCCATCGCGTCGGCGCCTCCGAGATCCTGAACGGGGTTCTGAACGCGAGGCCCCTTGAGGTGTGGGATACGCTGAGATTCCCCGATGGCAGCACGAAGCGGCAACTGAACAAGGCGGAGACGGAAGCGGCGAACCTGAAGCGGACAGAGATGCGCGCCGCCTTCGCGTCCTGGGCCTGGACGGATGAGAAGCGCACCGCGAGGTTGCAGGATATCTACAACAGCATCTACAACCGGGTGGTGCCGCGGAAGTTCGATGGTCGCCATCTCTCCCTGCCTGGCACCAGTCTGAAGTGGAAGGTGCATCCCCATGTCCGCACCGGGGCGTGGCGGATCGTGCAGCAGGGCAACACCTATCTGGCGCACGCCGTCGGATCCGGGAAGACCTTCACGTCGATCATCTCCGCCGTGGAGCAGAAGCGGCTCGGGTTGATCTCGAAACCGATGTTCGTGGTGCCGAATCACATGCTGTCGCAGTTCTCCCGGGAGTTCCTGGACCTGTATCCGGCGGCCAACATCATGGTCGCGGACGAACGGGAATTCCATACCGACCGCCGCCGCGCCTTCGTGGCACGGGCCGCGCTGTCCAACGTCGACGGCATCATCATCACGCACTCCGCCTTCGGTCTGCTGGATCTGGATGCCGATTTCAAGACCGCCTTCGTCAACGAGCAACTGGAAGAGATGCGGGCGGCGCTGATGGCGGTTGCGGGCCGCGACAAACTGGAAACGAATCGCAAAGGCCAGACGGTGAAGTCGCGGGATCCGACGATCCGTCAGATCGAGGGCATGATCGAGAAGCTGGAGCAGCGGCTGGAGTCCATGACCAAGGTGGAGGGCAAGGACCAGAACGCGCGCTTCGACGAGATGGGCGTCGACTTCCTCTACGTCGACGAGGCGCACCTGTTCCGGAAACTGGACTATCACACCGCTCGCAAGGTCAAGGGTATCGACCCCAACGGTTCGCAGCGCGCCTTCGATCTCTACATGAAAACGAGGTGGCTGGAGGAGAAGCACCCCGGTCGCAGCCTGGCGATGATGTCGGGAACGCCGATCACGAACACCATGGCGGAACTGTACACGGTGCAGCGCTACCTCGACCCGGAGACGTTGCGGAAGAAGAAGCTCGACAAGTTCGACGCCTGGGCGAACACCTTCGGCGCGGAGCGCACCGAACTGGAGCAGGATGCCGGGGGCAACTACGTCCCGGTGACCCGCTTCGGCAAGTTCGAGAACGTGCCGGAGCTGGTGTCGATGTTCCGCGAGTTCGCGGACGTGCTGACCTCCACCCAATTGGCGGCGCTGCTGCCGGACACCCGTCCAAAGGTGGCCGGGGGTACCCGGTCCGCGGTGATCACACCTCTGACGGCGCCGTACCGGGAGATCCGGGCGCAGTTGCGGGACCGCATGGAGACTTCGAAGAACTGGAAGCCGTCGTTCCAGGAACCGAACAATCCGGATCCAGTGATTGCCATCATCGGGGACGGCAAACTCGCCGCCATCGACCACCGCTTCCTGGATCCGACGGCGGACTCCGATCCGGACTCCAAGCTGAACCGCATGATCGATTCCTTGATCCGGATCCACAAGGAAACGGCGGACATGGAGTTCCGTGACAAGGCCGGGAAGGTGGAACCGCTGCGTGGTGCGACGCAGATGGTCTTCGCCGACGTCGGCTTCGGGGAAGGGGTCGCCGCCCGGCGTGGCTTCTCCGCGCGGGCGTGGCTGATGAAGCGGATGACAGAAGCCGGTATTCCGCGGGAGCAGATCGCCTTCATGTCCGACTACAAGAAGGCATCGGAGAAACTGAAGTTGTACCAGGCCATGAACACCGGCAAGGTGCGGGTGCTGATCGGTTCCTCGGCGAACATGGGCACCGGCGTCAACGCGCAGCAGCGGCTGCTGGCGCTGCACCATCTGGACAGCCCCTGGTATCCGGCCGATCTCGAGCAACGCGAAGGCCGCATCGTGCGCCAGGGCAACAAGAATCCCGTGGTGCAGATCTACGCCTACTCCATGAAGGGGTCCTACGACGAAACGATGTGGACGATGCTGGCGCGGAAGCAGCATTTCATTGAGCAGGCGCTGTCCGGCGACGTCTCCGTCCGTTCTGTCGAGGACGTGTCGGAGGAATCCAACATGGCGCAGATCGCGGCCATGACCTCCGGCGATCCCCGCACGCTGAAACTGGCGGGACTGAAGGCCGAGATCGAGCGGCTGTACCGGCTCTGGCAGGCTCACGAGAATCAGCAGGCCAGACTGCGCAGCGACAAGGCGGCGTTCGAACACAGGCTCGGTTTCATGCAGAGGGACCTGCCGAACCACGAACAGGTCGCCGCGAAGGTGACCGACATCAGCGGTGATGCCTTCGCCATACGGGTGGGCGACACCACGTTCACCAAGCGCAAAGAGGCCGGGCAGGCATTGGTGGATCGGTTCCGCGCCCTGTTTGAACAGTTCCACGAGGGCAGTGAAACCGTGGGCGCCGTCTCCGGATTCCCGCTGGAGTACCAGGGTTACAAACAGAAGAGAGGAGACAACGTCTACTACGAAAGCGTCATCAGACTGATGGCCGGACCGACCAGGCCCATCGTCATGAGCGGGCTGGATGCGGATCCGGTGGGCGTGGCGATGAGTCTCCAGTACCGTCTCGCGGAGATCGAGCGCTTACCGGCCGACATGAAGGCCGAGATCGGCGAACTGCGCGCCAAGATTGCGGACGTGGAATCCAGAATCGGCGCCAAGTTCCAGTTCTCGCAGGAACTGGCTTCGAAGCAGAAGGAACGCGACGAGCTGGAAACAGACATGACCACCCATCCCTCGGTCGAGGATGGATCCCCGCCGGGCAGTCCACCGCAACCCAAGCTATCCCGACAGAGCCCCGCACCCGCGGGGCTTTCTGTTTCTGCGGTGGAAGGCGCGATCTCCCCGGTGCTGGCCCGCGCGAAACGGCTCCCCGCTCAAGGCATCAGGGTGGTACAGAGCATCGCGGATCTTCCCCGGAACCTGCGCAACTTCCTCACCTCGGCCAACGCGGAGTCGGAGGTGGAAGGGATCTATGACCCGGCCACGAAGTCGGTGTGGCTTGTCGCCGATCATCTCCGCACCGCACTGCGTGCGGAACAGGTTCTATTCCACGAGCTCTTCGGCCACTTCGGCCTGAAGGGGTTGTTCGGCAACCGGATGGACGCTGCGCTACGGGATCTGGTGGCACGCAACGCGAACCTCCGGAAGCGTGCGGCCACCATGCGGAAGGAGTTCGGCTACGGCGAAGCGCTGGCCAACGAGGAGGCCGTGGTCGAGCTGGCCGAGAGGGGCGAGCGGATGGAAGGCTTCCATCGCTTTGTGACCGCGATTGAGAAGGTGCTGCGGGATCTCGGCTTCACCAGGCTGGCGGACTGGATCGAGGGATTGACCGATGCCGAAGCCATGACCGTGCTCGCCGAGGCACGCCGTTTCGTGCGGGGGGAGCGAGACCAAGAGCATCAGGCCGAACCGAGTGTTCCGAAAATGTCCCGCGCGGCGAGTGCCGGTGTTCAGCAGGCGGACGCCATCCTGTCGAAGCAGCGGACCCGCTTCACCCCACTCGAAACCCTGACCCGTCTCGCTGTAAGGGCCACGTTCCTGGATCGCATCACCTCCGCCGGTTACGACCGGCTGTTGCGACTGCTGAACCAGATCACTCCGGAGCGGGTGAAGGCCGGCGTCGTCTCCGACTACGGAGTCCCGGAAGCGGTGATCGATCGTCGCATCGAGATGCAGGGCACGGTGAAGCGCGGCTTCCGCGAGACCGCCGAGATCATCGCTGCCCTGGGCAATCTCACCCGGGCGGAATCCCGCGTTGCGTACCAGTGGATGAATGCGGACGATCCCGCCTCGAGCGACTACTTCATGGACCAGCTGCCTGCCGATTCCGTGAAGGTCCTGGCCGAAGTGGAGAAGTGGATCGACAAGCTCTCCGAGGAAGCGGTCAAGTTGGGCTTGATGACTCCAGAGGTCCGGGACCGGCACCGGTTCGCGTACCTGCGCCGTTCGTACCTGAAGCACGAGGAGGAGGCCTCCGCCCAGGAGAAAACGAAGCGGCGCCGTGCCATCGCCGTGCTCGGCGATCAGTTCAAGGGACGCGGCATGGTCGATGGGGTGGAGATGACCCGCATCGAGAACGCGGCCCCGACGTGGTGGAAACGGAAGCTCCAGGGTCAGAAGGCGGACAAGGCGCTGCGCGGAGAGGAGTTCATCCGCCTGGAGAGACTGTCGGGAACCGCCCAGGCATCGACGCCCCTGCCCGGAATGACCCCGGGACAGCAGAAGCGGAAGGTCCTCGAGGTCGTGTACTGGCCGGCGGCCGAGGCGATCCCGTCGAAGTATTCCGCCTGGGACTACGCGGGCCGGTGGCAGGTCCGGGACGTCAAGGGATCGCAGGCCGTGATGTGGCGTGACTTCACCGCTCAGGAGCGGGAGCGCATGGGCGAGATCGATGAAGTGAAGTACGCCGTCGCCCGCACCCTGCACGGCATGGTGCACGACGTCGAGGCCGCGCGGTATCTGAAGTGGGTCGCCGATCAGCACTCGCGAGCGACGGCCCAGGGCATCACGGTAGTCGACGCCTCCGAGAGCCTGAAGCGTGCGTTCCGTCCGGATGAGTGGGTACAGGTGCCGGACAGCACCATTGCGGGGACCGGCGGCACCAAGCGATACGGCGCCCTCGCAGGTCGCTACCTGCCGGGACCGATCTGGAACGACATCCGGCAGACCGTGGGGCCCAACGTCCAGCCACTCGGGGAGTGGTACGGAAACATCCTCCGCGCCTGGAAGGTCTCGAAAACGGCACTGTCACCGGCCGTGCACACCAACAACATCATGGCGAACGTCGTCATGGCGGACTGGCACGACGTCCGCGCCGCTCACATCGCCAAGGCGCTGGAGATCGTGGTCCGTTCGAAGGATCCGGCACATCGCGAGATCATCAACCGGTTCGAGGATGCCGGGGGATCCATCGGGACCTGGAGCCTCACCGAACTGCAGCGGGAGCAGTTGGAGCCGTTGCTGGCGCAGTTGAAGGCGCAGGTCTCGCAGAACGGAAACGGTCTTGTCGGCGCCGGCGCGGCGATCCAGCTTGCCCTGTCCGGGAAGTGGAAGGACGCCATCGCGGCGGCCTCCCTGTCCAAGGGGGCTGTAATCACGCAGAAGGTCGGCAAGGCGATGATCGATCTCTACCAGGCGGAGGACGTGGTGTTCCGCCTCGCGGCCTTCCTCCGCGCGAAGGAAGAAGGGGCGGACGATCGGGCGGCGGCGAAGGTGGCGCGGAAATCCTTCCTCGACTACCAGATCAACGCGCCGTGGATCCAGTTGATGCGGCAGACCGCCTTCCCCTTCATCGCCTTCACCTATCGCGCGGCACCGATGCTGTTGGAGACGGCGGCGAAGAAGCCGTGGAAGCTGGCCAAGATGGCCGTGGTACTCGGCACCCTCAACGCGCTCGGGTATGCGCTCAGCGGGGGCGATGAAGACGACGAGCGGAAGCTGCTCCCCGAGGAAAAGGCCGGGAAGATCTTCGGGTTCGTCGCCCCGAAGCTGATCCGGATGCCGTGGAACGACCAGCACGGATCCCCGGTGTTCCTGGATGTCCGACGCTGGATTCCGGTCGGCGATCTCGCCGACATGGGCCAGACCCATGCCGCGGTGCCGATCCTTCCCGTGGCGGTGCCGGCGGGACCCCTTGCAGTGTTCGCGGAGATCGCCTTCAACCGGTCGCAGTTCACCGGCAAGGAGATCACCAAGTCCACGGACACCGGGGTGCTGCGCAGCGTTGCCGAAATGGATGTCGACCGCTTCGGGCTCGAGCAGGAAGCGAAGGTCCTCGACCATCTCTTCAAAGCCTTTGCGCCCAACATCGGGTTGATCCCGGGCACCTACGCCTTCACCGCGGTCAAGAACGCGGCGACCGGGCGCACCGATGCCTTCGGGCGGGAGCAGTCCGTGGCCCAGGCCGTGGCGTCCGGCGTCGGCGTGAAGGTCGGCAGCTATCCCAGGGACGTCCTGCTGCTGAACGAAACCCGGAAGCGAGACGCCCAGGTCCGCGACATCCAGGAAAACATCACGGCGCTGAAGCGGGAACACATCCGGCGCGGCATCACGGCGGATGAATACGGGGAGAAGGTCGCGAAGCAACAGGAGAAGCTGAAGCGGATCAACGAAGCGTTCAAAGAGAAGGTGGCGCAATGAGTGCCCTGCTGCTGATCCTGAAGAAGCACCCGTTCGAAGCGGCCACCGTGGCCGGGGTGCTGATCCTGCTGGGCCTGTGCGGCGTGCTCTGGGTGCAGGCCGGGAGGGCCGAGGCGAGGGCGGAGACGGAAGCCGCCCATGCGGCGCAGTGGAGGGCCGCGCACGACACGCTGCGGGCGGCTACCGACGAACAGGCGGCGGCGGTGCGGCGCCTGGTGGTGGAGTCTGCGGAGCGCACCGACCGGGCCAACCGGGCGATCCAGGCGGCGGCGGAGATCTCCGGCAAGCTGGCGGATCAAGCGGCCACCATCCTGGCGTCTAAACCGCCGCCCGGCGTCGATCCCTGCGTCGCAGCTCGAGCGGCGTTCGCGGCGGAGCTGGCGGGAGAGCGGCGATGAACTGTAAAGCGATCCTTACCAGTTCGCTGGTCCTGCTGGCCGGGTGCACGACCGGGCCGGAGGCACCGCCGAAGACCATCCGCGTGGAGGTCCCGGTGTCGGTACCCTGCAAGCCGACATGGCCGGGGAAACCGACGTGGCCGACCGATAGCCTGGCGCTCGACGCACCGCTGTGGGATCAGATGTTGGCGCTGCGGGCGGAGCGGAAACTGATGCGGGGGTACGTCGGGGAACTGGAGGCGGCGCTCAGGGGGTGCGAGTAGTGCAGTTTCCTGCGTAGGTTTTGCGAAACGGGTCAGTTATGAGGGGCAAAGCGACCTCTGCCCCAACGAGATTGCCGAGGCTATCCTGGGGCACGTGCAGCCTGGGATCGTGGGGGTCTATAACCGGCATCACTACGATGCCGAACGGCTGTTGTGGCTGACCCGGCTGTCGGAGCGGTTGGAGGGGTTGGAGTAGGGGGGGCGGTACGCGGGACTTACACGTCAATCGACAAAATGTTCCGCGTCGGTTGGGGTCGACTTGGCGTTAGGGCTCAAAACCCCATGCCCTGCTGCTCCGGCACGGGCTGTGCCAAATCCAGCAGGGAACCTTGCGCGTAAGCGGCTGCTATCCGCTCGCACGCCAAATCAAAGGCAGCGCGGTCAACCTCGCAGCCTATGAACTTCCGCCCAGCGCGGGCGCATGCAACGCCGGTCGTGCCTGCGCCCATGTGCGTGTCCAGAACCGTGTAGCCGGGCCGCGAGTAGTCCGCCACCAGCGCGTCCATCAGCAGGGTCGGCTTGCCCCCCATGCGCGCCTTGTCGTTCCAGCCAGGCCCGGCCACGTAGCCGCCAGGCAGCGTGCCCCACTTCAACTGCGCCTTGGTGCGCGCCACCACAATCCAGTCCGTCCACGAGATGGGGCCGTCGCCAGTCAGCCGCACGCTGCGGCCCGGCTGGTAAAACGGCAGCGGCGCAAAGGCGTAGCGCCCGGCCGCTTCCATCGCCTGCCGCACGGCCAGCGCAAGGTCGCTATCTGTCATCCACACCACCCAGCCAGTGCAAACGCGGGCGTACTGCTGCGCAAAGTACGCCACATCCTCGGGCGTCAGTGCGTGGTAGCCAAGCCCAGCTCGGTCGCTGTCGTCCTTGCCTTCCGCCTTGCCGCCCTTCGCGGCTGCATCGTGGCCTGCGTGGGTGCGTCGGCTGTAGGGCGGGTCGGTTATCACCGCGTCCACGCTGGCAAGCGTGGGCAGCACCTCTCGGCAGTCCCCCAGGTAAAGCGTCGCTCGGCCAATCGTCACCTTCTCAACCATCTGTTGTCCTCGTAGCAAATACAGCCCTAACAGGTCGCTCAAACGGACGGGCCTACGGCCCGCCGTTTAGCTTTGCGTTCGGCGCATCAATCCCGCCCCCCGCGTCCATAGGAGGACAGATTGCTTTCTGTCGGCCATGGAAGCTGGCGCGGGCGCATTCCTGGTCTGTCCACACCGCATGCAAGGCAATGTCGGTCATGGCGTTGGCCCTTCCGTGATGGTGACGACCACCTCGCCGCCTCGCCGCACCTCGTCGCGGAGCATGGGGTGGCTGACGAAACGCCTGTCGTCTATGCCCAGGGCATCGGCGATGCCATCCCGCGCCGCCTTCATGCTGGCCAGCAGGCCGTCGTCATCCCGGCGCCGACGGTCTGGCGGGTAGAAGTCGATCCAGAGCGAGAGCCTGCCTTCCGAAGGAACCGACTCATTCGTCCACCCTATTGCTCTTGCAGCGACGAACGCGACATGACGGGCAGCTTTGGTGGCCTTCGCCTTTTGAGCCCAGTGAACTCGGCTGTTCGGATGCAACGCGCGATCCGGCCATGGAAGCGTGATCTTCATCGGGCCTCCGCGCTTTGGGCCACCCGCAGCGCGCGGATGCGCTCGGCCTCGGCCTTGATCTCGGCATGAGCGGTCTTCCAGTCGTCCAGAAACGCCCGCTCCAGAGCCTGCCGGTAGGCAGACGTCAGTTTCCCGTCCTGCTCGGACTGCCAAAACACGGGGCCCGTGGCGATGCTGCGCACCAAGCATCCTCGGCACTTGGCGCGGTACATTGGATAGTCGGCAGCGCTCTTTGCGCTGGTGCAGCAATCGCAATCTGTCATCACGCCCTACGCCTCCCAGCATCGTTCGTGGCCGAGCCGCGCGCGCCAAGCGCGAACACGCTCGACACCGGCAGCGCCGCCACCCTGGCGCGCTCTTTCGCTCTAATCCCATTCGCCCGGCCCTGGGTAATGCCCAGCGCATGCGCCGCCTCCACCCCGGTTTGAGGGCTCTCCAGCAGCCACTGCTTAAGCTGCGGAGTCAGCTTCCACGTCGAGCGCTGGGGGGCGGTGCTATTGGCCCGCGTCTTCGCTATCGTGACGGCCTTTCCTGATCGCTCCATGTGTGCGCCCCAAGCGGAGCGTGTCCCGCTGAGCACATGGCCAGGCGCCACGCAGTCGTAGCTGTCGCACGTGCGGTAGCACACCCACTTCTTTTTCAGCGATTTACCCGGGTGCGCCAGTAGCCAACTCGCGCGCGTTGCCGTCATGTGCCCGACACCAAAAACCCAGACGACATGCCTCCGGTCTGTCGGCATAGGCCTCCCGCGCGCTGTGCGCAAATGCCAGCAGCCGGAATCTTCGTCCACCACGCAGCGCCCGCGCAAATCATCAATCGACGCAACTCCACCCAGGCGCACACCAAAACCGTGGCTCATGCAAGCGCTCCTTCCTTTTCAGATTGAGGCATCGTCTGTCCTAAAACCGCGCCTGGAGGAAACCGATTTGGCCGCGGCTGGCGAAGCGCCGCTCCAGCTCGAAAACGATGTCTGGTCGCCTTGATAAAACAGGCTCAACACGCCGCATCGTCCCTGCCGGTTTTTCGCAACCGAAACCTTCGCGTAGTGCAGCCACTCCGTCCCCAAGTCAGGCTTAGCCTGAATCGGGCGGTGGACGAACATCACAACGTCCGCGTCCTGCTCGATAGCTCCTGAGTCGCGAAGATCGGACAGCGACGGGGTGGCGTCCGCGCGCTCCTCCACCTTGCGATTCACCTGAGCCAGGCACAGCACCGCAATGTCAATCTCCTTGGCCAGCGTCTTCAAGCCGCGACTGATCTCTTCCAGTTGATACGCCCGGCTCTGCTTGGCATCAAGTCCACTCATCAGTCCGATGTAGTCCACGATCAGAACCTGTAGGCCATGGGTGCGCTTGAGCGACTTCGCCTTGGATCGCACTTGCGTGATGTTCAGTCCGCCTTGATCGCTCGCTCTGAAATTCAAGTTCCTCGCCCGCTCCGCTCCATCCAAAACCCTGTCCCACTCCAACCCCTTCGACGGCCTGATCACCCGCGACAGATTCACCCTTCCAAGCATTGCCGTCATCCGGTCGCGCAGATCGCGATGAGGCATCTCCATGCTCAGCATGCCAACCGAGTAGTCGCCGGCCATATGCAGCCCAATCGACATCGCCAAAGCCGTTTTGCCCATGCTCGGGCGAGCGCCCACGATGTACAGACCTCCAGGGCGCAACCCGCCTTCAAGAAAATCGTCCAGATCAACCAACCCCGTTGGCCAAGAACTGATCTTCCCGGCGGCGCGATCCTCCAGCACCTGGCCATGCTCCACCATTGCCTCGAACGCCCCAACCCATTCATCGCGATGAGCTACGGCATCGATCTTTGACAAATACCCATGGGCATCCTCGATCCGCTCCGAAATCGGGCGACTCGAATCAAACCCCAGGCTCTCGATCTCGCGCCCGGCCGACAACAGCGCCCGCGCCTTGAACCGATCCATCACCACATCGGCATGGCGCGCCAGATTCGCTGAACTCGGCACGTACTGCGACAACTCGGACAGGTACTCCAGCGTCACAGATTCCGACCCTGCCGACTCGTACACCGTCACCACATCGCAGGCTTTCCCTGCCGTCAACTGACGGGCAATCTCCGCAAAAATCACCCGGTTTTCAGCGCGGTAAAAATGCTCCGGCCTCAGCTTGTCCGACACCCTGTCGAACGATGCGTTGTCCAGCAAAAGAGAGCCCAAAACAACCTGCTCGCTCTCTGGCGCGAACGGCATCGCTTGCCGCGTTGTCAAGTCATCAAAGTTCATTCCTCGCCCCGATTTTCGTAGTTGCCCTGCACGACTTTTGCGAAGTTGTCGGCCTTCATCAGCCACCCCAAATCGCACCCACCCCATTTGCCGTTGCGGCCCGACAGGAAATCGGATTTCTCGACATAGGAGAAGAACCGGCAGAACCAGTCCAGCGCCTCCGACTCAGTGGTCGCATAGCGTTGTCCAGCCCTCGTTTTCGCGGTAAGAACCCACCTCCACCGGGCGCGCATTGCGTCGGCGTTCTTTCCTTGCCATAGCTCGGGTTTCGGTTGAGGCAAATCCGGCAAATGGGTGCCGAAAAGCTCGATCAGGCGAAGGTGCGGACAAGGCGGCGGCTGGGCGCCGACAACCGATCCGACAGGATCGGAATACTGGTTACTGGTTACTGGCTCATGGCTGGCTTTCCGTTCGGTTCCAGACTCCGAAACCGTTTCGCTTTTTTTCTCATAACCGTTTGGGTTTTCTCCGATAACCGAATCGGTTATGACTTTCGGGCGCCCGCCCATACGGCCAAGTACTTGATTCGTCTCGGAAATCGCCTGTTTTCGATGGATTTCTTTGTCGCATCTAGCTTGATGCCACCCATCGTCGCGCTTCTCAAAAAATTCTTCGAGCAGCGTATCTACCGCTTCACGCTCATCCTTGCTTCGAGCATTTACCAGACGCTGAACGGCACGCGTATCGACTGGTAAAGGCTTCTCGGATAAGTAGTAGATGTCTAGCAGCAGGTTGTACACGCCGTGCTCCAGCAGGCTGAGATGCCTTGTCGCTGCGGCGTAGTCACCGATGTGCCTCTTGTAGAAGATCAAACGATCCCTCGCTCTTTCTCTAGCAGCAGTTCGGCGCAGCGGCGCGCCCGCTCGGCGTGATCGGGCGACAACATCGCCAAGGAAACCGGGGCGGTCTGTACGAGGCCCATGCGCGCCTTCGTGGTGCTCGTCGCCATTGGACGGCCGCAGGCGGAATCCTGGCCAGTGGACGTGCCGCCGCCTCCAGCGAAGTTGTCGATGATCAATTCGCGCCCAAGATCAAGCGGCATGGAAAATGCGTCTCGCCTCATGCACCACCCGCGCGGCTATACGTCTTCATGTCCCGCCGCTCCAGACCAACCATCGGGCGCCCCGCCACATCGAGCAAAAGCCGGTTGTGCTGCCCCATCTGCGCCTGCATGGACGTTTTGGCCGCGCCAGTTGGAGTCGAGGCCTTCGGTTTGTTGGCCACAAGCTCCATCAGCACCAGTTCGGCCGTCTCACGCCAGTTGAAGGCGTTGTTGCTCGAAATCTTGACATTCGTCCCAGGCCAGTAAGCGCGCCTCATGCAGCCTCCCCCAAATACTCGCGCCACGGCACCACGCGGTCGCCCATGTGAGAAAGCCCCCCGTCGCCACGGCGCCCCAAAAAGCGCGGACGGAGAGCGCCGCGCCACTCAAGGGAGGAGACAACAAAGTACTGGAGCGCCGCATGTCGCGGCGACGGGGGGGAAAGGTGTTTTGGGCGCGCGGGCTCTGTCAGAGGCAGCGCGGCGCTACTGTGGGCGCTTGTCTGCAAGCTCCGCATGGTTTTCAGCAAACTCATAACGTCGCCAGAGCGCACAGAGCAACGAGCACGCTGAAAAACAAAATGATGACGAAGAACAGCGCGATGGCGAGAGTGCATAAAGCCATCACCCCTCTCCTTCGTCCCGCGAAAAGCGGTAATAAATCGTGTCCCGCTTCTCAAGCAGCCCGCAGCGCACAAGCTCACCGAAGCGATGCTGCGCCGTGGTTGTATGCACGCTCAGCAACTTGGCCAGCTCGCCGCAATTCGGCAGCCGGTCTTCCTTCTCGAAGAAGTGGCGTATTGCGCGATACGCGGCAAGTGCGCGCTCTGTGGCGGGGGTTGCTGGGAGGGGATGGTTCATGCCGCCTCCTTGATTGCCGCGAAGTCCAGGACAGGGCGCCCTTTGGGGTTAGGCCAGGTCTCGTCGGGGATACGGCTCCACGGCTCGTCTGGGCGCAGTTCTTCGCATGTCACGGATCCGGCGGTTGCCTGCTCGATAGCAGGGCACCGCTCGGCGGGAATGGGGCGCCCGCCACTTACCCATTGGTTGACTGCGGCCGGCGTCACGTTCAGTTGTTTGGCAAGGGCCGCCTGCGATCCGGCAGACTCACACGCTCGAAGAATTGCACTCATAAGCGAAATTTAGCACTGCCAACTATAAACGTCAAGCCACGCCAAGCTTTGCTATTGACATTAGCACCCAGCTTTGCTATATTCTCTCCATCGAAACGCAACACCACCACCTCAAGGCCCCAGCGATACGCGGGCCGAGAGCCTGTAAGACGCAAGGGCTAAGGGGAAGCGGCATTGCCGCGCGGCGGAACTGTTCAGGTGATCGCACCTGGGCTGATGGGTCTTTAAAAGTTGAGCGGGATGTGATGGGCGGAATGCGCAGGCTGATGCGCGGCGAGTGGAAACAACCAGCGTGGACAGACCTCCTCGGCCGGGGCTCCGGCTGCTATGCAAACAGGCGCGCCACCTTGTGTCGGAGATCAGCACCGGCCGCCCATCACATTCTGCTCAGACGGTGATTGAGTGAGGCGGAATGCGCAGGCTGATGCGCAACTGAGCGATGGAAGCAAGCCGACGGCGGCCCCGACTTGCTGGGTCGTTCAGATAACCGCCAAGCCGGAGATCAGCGCCGGCCCGCCTCACTCAGTCACTGTCGCTTCATTGGATGATGACGATGTGATGGGCGAAGAATGCGCGGGCTGACGTGCAAATGCGCACTTCAGATGGTGATGCGACCCGGGCGAACGCCATCAATTGACGGGTGTCTTAGTTACTGGTCGGTACAGGGTAAATCGACAAGCCGGAGATCAGCACCGGCCCGCCCATCACATCGTCATCGCCAATTTTCGCGGGATAGCTCAGTGGATAGAGCGTTGGCCTCCTAAGCCAAAGGTCGCGGGTTCGATCCCCGCCCCCGCTACCAGATATTGCTACACACATAGGAGTAGTTGATATGGACACCAATTCATCCAAGCTTGCTGCAATCAGAGTCCAAGCACTAAAGGATCGACGCCGCGCCGAGCGCATGGCGCCGCCCTGCGACAGCGACCTGTACCGCCACTACGACGCCGACACCGGCCTGATTGCCGACTGCGAGTACGAGCCCGGCCATCGCGGCAGCGACGTGGAGCCGCCGGTGAAGGAAGAAATGCTCGTGCATCGGGTCTACGCCAACGGCCTGGAAGTCGATCACCTGATCAGCGATGCCGTGACGGCACGACTGGCAGCGGCGGCGCTCGAACAACTGCACGACGAACGGGCCGAAGCCCGGGCGAGCGCGGCGATTGCGCGCCGGGAAAGCGATCAGGCATGGAAGGACGCGGCATGAGCGCGAAATACGAATTCGTGCCCGGCGACACCATCACCATCGGTCTGGGTTGCACGCTGAAGCGCATCCGAGCGCTGACGGCGATTGCCACGAAGGGCGTGGCGCCTGGCAATATCGGCGGCTACATCGAACACGAGAAGAATCTCGCGCAGCTGTCCGGCGACGCGTGGGTGTCCGGCGACGCGCGGGTGTACGACAACGCGCGGGTGTCCGACAACGCGTGGGTGTCCGGCGACGCGCAGGTGTCCGGCGACGCGTGGGTGTCCGGCGACGCGTGGGTGTCCGGCGACGCGCAGGTGTCCGGCGACGCGCAGGTGTACGGCAACG
>ERZ650311.55-NODE-55-length-70427-cov-15.247655_pt1 | contig 70427 bp, 61 predicted proteins | sample MGYA00376247_ERZ650311 | MGnify/ENA primary metagenome ERZ650311 (study PRJEB26733, sample SAMN07839324) | wastewater metagenome | biome: small river; feature: stream; material: water | place: USA: North Carolina | collected 2016-07-28 ... | reverse complement strand
CTTCGGAGTTTTCGATGACCTTCGGCTTGCCGCCTTCCATCACGGAAACGCAGCTATTGGTGGTGCCGAGGTCGATGCCGATGATCTTGCCCATGAGTTTTTCCTTGAATTTGAATGCTGTTTGGTGGCGGGTCGGTCAGGCCGGCCCGCTGCTTGTTAGCGAATATGGGGATGCCGCGGCGGCTTTCAAGCGGCCGGCTTGGCTTTCGAGACGACGACGAGCGCCGGACGCATCACGCGCTCGTTGAGCAGGTAGCCTTTCTGCAGCACGTTGATCACGGTGTTCGGCTCGCCGTCGGCCTCGATGGCGCTGATGGCCTGGTGCTTGTTCGGGTCGAACTTCTCGCCGAGGGGGCTCACTTCGGTCACGTTGGCGCTCTGGAAGGCGGAGACGAGTTGCTTGAGGGTGAGCTCGACGCCCTGCTTGAGGGTTTCAAGGGTGGCGTTCTCGGTGGCGAGGGCGGCTTCGAGGCTGTCCTTGACCGGCAGCATCGCCTGGGCGAACTTGTCGGCGGCAAACTTGCTGGCCTTGGCGATGTCGTCCTGGGCGCGGCGGCGCACGTTTTCGGTCTCGGCCTTGGCGCGCAGCCAGGCGTCGTGGTGCTCGGCGGCTTTCAGCTCGGCCTGGCGGAGCTGCTCGGCGAGGCTGGGAAGGGTGTCGGTGCCTGCGGTTTCGGCTGCGCTGGCAGTGGCGGCATCCGCGGCGCCCGCGACGTTCTCCACGAGCTCCGGCGCGGCCTTGTCTTCGGGGCTCAGAGGGGTGTCCTGGTCTTGCATGGGTAACGGCTCCTTTTTTTGACTCGCTTTAAATGGGGACGGAGAATATGATTTCAAGAGGGCGTCACCAAAGTTGCCGGCTGGCAGCGAAAGGGAGTGTAAAATCCGAGTGTTCCGGGTTTTCTCCGGTCATCTTTACGAATGTTTTCGCGTAAAGCAGGTATGGAAAAAGCACCTGATAAAATCGGCAAGTACAAGCTGATCCGGGAGGTTGGGCGCGGCGCGACGGCGACGGTCTACCTCGCCGAGCATCCCCAATACCCGGACAACGTCGCCCTCAAGCTAATCCGTTTCGACGACAAGTCGAAGGACGAGGCCAAGTGGAACCGGCGTCTGCTCAAGCTGCTGCGCGCCGAGATGGACGTGTCGCGGCGGCTGGATCACCCCAACATCATCAAGATCTTCGATACGGCGGTCGAGAAGGACTACGCCTATATCGTCATGGAGTACTTTCCGGGCACGACCCTCGAGAAGTACTGCAGCTTCCAGAGCCTGCTCCCCCTGCATCGCACCATCGGCATGATCTTCAAGTGCGCGATGGCGCTCGATTACGCCTACCGCCAGGGGGTTGTGCACCGGGACATCAAGCCGGCCAACATCCTCGTGGATGACAACGATAACGTGAAGGTCACCGACTTCGGCCTTGCGCTCAACGTGAGCAAGAAGAGCGCGGCTGATTCGACCTTCATCATGGGCGTGGGCTCGCCAGCCTACATGAGCCCGGAACAGATCAAGGGCTACCCGCTCAACCAGAAGACCGACCTGTTCTCCCTGGGTGTGGTGCTGTTTCACATGCTCACCGGCCGGCTGCCCTTCCGGGCCAAGAACCCGGCCCAGCTCATCTACAAGATCATCAACACCGAGCCGCCGCTGGTGTCGCAGATCAACTCGGAACTGCCCGAGCAGCTCGATCAGGTGATCCGCAAGGCTCTCGAGAAGGATCTGTATTCACGCTACAAGAACGGCGCCGAGTTTGCGAAGGATCTGTCGGCGGTGCGCTACAAGATCCTCGACGACTCGACCAGCCAGCAGGACACCACCCGCTACGCCACCCTGCGCAAGATGCCTTTCTTCACCGAGTTCGAGGATGTGGAGATCTGGGAGATGCTGCGCATCTCGCGCTGGCGCAAGGTCGAATCCCATACCCTGCTGCTGCGCGAGGGTGATGCGGACCAGCGTTTCGGGATCGTCATCGATGGCCGGGTCGAGGTGTCCGTCGATGGCCATCGGGTGTACGAGCTGGGGGCGGGCGAGGTGTTTGGCGAGCTCGCCTTCCTGGATGCCCAGGATCACAAGCACATGAACACCGCGGTGACGACCACCGAAACGGTCTACCTCGAGATCAACCCCGCCGCCCTGTCGCTGGCCACCGACGAGTGCCAGGACGCCTTCAGAAGCCGGCTGGTCACCACCGTGGCGCGCCGGCTGGGCGCGGCCTACCGCGAACTTTCCAAGACCGGCGTGCCGGCCGAGCAGGTGACCGCCAGCGGCTTTGGCATGGAACTCCAGCTGGTCGACACCTGAGCGGCCTTGTCGCGGGCCTCAGCCCAGGTGGGCGAGGGTCCAGCGGCGGATGTCGTCTGCGCCCATGGCGCCAGCCTGACGGGCAATCTCCCGCCCGTGGCGAATCAGCACCAGCGTCGGGATGCTGCGGATCCCGAAACGTGCCGCCAGCGCCTGTTCCTCTTCCGTATTCACCTTGCCAAGTCTTGCGCGGGGTTCCAGTTGCCCCGCGGCAGCCGAGAACGCCGGCGCCATGCTCCGGCACGGGCCGCACCAGGGCGCCCAGAAATCCACCAGCAGCGGCAGATCGCCCTTTTCTGCATGGGCGGCAAAATTTGCCGCATTCAGCGTCAGCGGGGCACCGGTGAAGAGCGCCCCCTTGCAGCGGCCACAGGTTCCGTTGTCTCCCAGCTTGTCGGCCGGTACGCGGTTTACGGCCTGGCAGTGGGGGCAGGTAACGAGAATGGGCTGGTTCATGGCATGTCATCCGGAAAGCTGTGGCAAGAGCGCAGATGGGGTGAAGTGGCCGGCTTTCAAGGGGGCGAGCGCTGCCGGTGTGTTTCTCCATGGTCAATCGACGCCTAAAGTTCTGGCCGCCCGGGCCGAAATTTGCTCCTGAAGCGCGATGTCGTCGCGGACCTTTGAGGAGGTGGCCTGTGAGCCGAGGCAGCACATACGGAATCAGTCGGGTAGACAATGAAACCAGCCGTACCCACGGCTGGCTGGTGACGATCCAGCGTCGCGGTGTGATCTACCGTAAACACTTCAGTGACGGCGTGTTTGGCGGAAAGCAGCGCTCTTTTGCGGCTGCGAAGGAATACCGGGACGAGATCATTGCAGCCCACCCCCCGTTGTCGATGCAGGAGTATTCCAACATCGTCAAGAAGAACAACCGTTCCGGGGTTGTCGGCGTGTGTCGCTACTGCGCCTCGGAAACCCGCGACCTGCCCGAAGAGAAGCAGCGCTGGTTCTGGGTGGCGTCGTGGCCCTTGCCGGATGGCCGTCGAAAGCGGGTCAAGTTCTCCGTCAAGAAGTACGGCGAGGATGGCGCCTTCCAGATGGCGATGGACGCCCGGGCGTCGGCGCTCGGCAAGCTGGTCGGGGCGTTCGATCCGGGGGCGGTGCGCCGCAAGGCCGCCCGGCGCCGTACGGCACCGGTGGTCGCGTCAGGGGCGCACTGAAAGCTGCGGTGTTGTCAGTCCTTGTCCGCCAGGGCGAGGCTGACCATCCAGGTGAGCAGGCTGTACGCCAGCGCACCCCAGAAGGCGGTTGAAAAGTCCGGCACGACAAATCCCTTCACGAGGCCGGACACGCTCCAGAACATCAGGGCGTTGATCACCAGCGTGAACAGGCCCAGCGTCAGGATGGTGATCGGCAGGGTGATCAGCACGAGCAGCGGCCGGATGATCGCATTGACGAAGCCCAGCAGTACCGCGCTGATCAGCGCCGCGGTGTAGCTGTCCACCTGCACCTTGGTGATGATTTCCGGGATCAGCATCAGCGCGACCGCGTTGAGCACCCAGCGCAATATCAGTTTCATTGGTTGTCTCCAGCCCCGGCGGGGCGATGATTGATCAGGCCTTGGCGCCGCGGTCGCGGGCCAGGCGCGCCTGGCGTTCGAGCGTGCCCGCATCCGGTTGCGGCTCGTTCAGCCAGTAGCCCATTTCCCGCACACACACGGCCATCAGCGCCTCGATCCAGTCGTCGCGTTCGTTCAGGCACGGGATGTATCCGAAGCGCTTGCCGCCGGCGTGCAGGAAGGCCTCGCGGCATTCCATGTTGATCTCTTCCAGCGTCTCCAGGCAGTCCGAGACGAAACCGGGGCACATCACGTCCACAGAACCGACGCCTGCCTGCGCCATCGCCTCGAGGGTGGGCTGGGTGTAGGGCTGCAGCCACTCGGCCTTGCCGACGCGCGACTGGAAGCTCACCACCAGCCGCTCCGGCGGCAGCGCCAGGGCTTCGCCGAGCAGGCGGGCGGTCTTCAGGCATTCGCAGTGATAGGGATCGCCGAGCTCCAGCGAGCGCTTGGGGGTGCCGTGGTAGCTCAGCACCAGCCGGTCGGGTTCGCCATTGCGCTTCCAGTGTTCACGCACCGAATTGGCGAGGGCCTGGATGTAGGTGGGCTCGCCGGGAAAGCTGCGCACGTAGCGGATCTCCGGCAGGTTGCGCCAGTGGCGCAGGCAGTCGGCCACTTCGTCGATCACCGTGGCGGTGGTGCTGGCGGCGTACTGGGGGTAGAGCGGCACCACGAGGATGTGGGTGCAGCCGGCGGCGCGCATGGCGTCGAGCTGGCTGCGGATCGACGGCTGACCGTAGCGCATCGCCCATTCGACGACGAGATCCCGCTGGCCGGCGTTGGCCAGGAAACCCTTGAGCAGCTTGGCCTGCTTTTCGGTGTGGGCCTTGAGGGGGGAGCCTTCGTCGGTCCACACGCTGGCGTACTTGGCAGCGGATTTGGCTGGACGGGTGCGCAGGATGATGCCGTGGAGGATCGGCCACCACACGAGGCGTGGGATCTCCACGACCCGCGGGTCGGACAGGAACTGCCGCAGGTACGGGCGCAGGGCCGCTGCGGTGGGGGCGGTCGGGGTGCCGAGATTGACCAGCAGGATGCCGGTACGCGGCGCCTTGCCGTGGGTGTGCGCTGGCGCTTGCCAGAATCGGGTCATCGGGGAGCTTTCAGGTTCAGTTTTGCCCGGAAAGGGCACTGGAGATGAGGCGGGCGGTGACGTCCACGATCGGGATCACCCGTTCGTAGGCCATCCGGGTGGGGCCGATCACGCCGACCGAGCCGACCAGCTGGCCGTCCACCTCGTAGGGAGCGGTGACGACGCTGCAGTCGTCCAGCGGGCTGAGGCCGCTCTCGCCACCAATGAAGATCTGCACGCCCTGGGCGCGGTTGGAGATGTCGAGGAGCTGCATCAGCCCCGTCTTCTGCTCGAAGAGTTTGAAGAGCTCGCGCAGGCGGGCCATGTTCGACGACAGATCCTCGGCATCCAGGAGGTTGGTCTCACCGGAAATCACGTAGGTGCTGCGGGTTTCCTCCAGCGCCTCGCTGCCGGCCTCGACGGCCGCGCTCATCAGCTCGGTCATGTCGGTGCGCAGCTGCTTGAGTTCGTCCTGGATGCGGGTGCGGATTTCGTCGAAGGCGAGGCCCGCGAAGTGCTGATTGAGGTAATTGGCGGCGGTGACGAGCTCCGACGGGCTGTACGCGCGCTTGGTGAAAAGGATGCGGTTCTGCACATCGCCGGCGCTGGTGACGAGGATCAGCAGGATGCGGGTGTCGGACAGACTGACGAACTCGATCTGGCGGATCCTCGGCACGTCCTGCTTGGGCGAGACGACGACGCCGGCGAAGTGGGTGAGGCCCGACAGCAGCTGCGACGCGGCATTGAGCACGCGCTGGGGCTCGCCGGGCTGGATCTGACCCTGGAGTTCATGGAGCTGGCCGGTGCCGATGGGCTGCACCGTGAGCAGGCTGTCCACAAAAAAGCGGTAGCCGAGGGGCGTGGGAATGCGCCCGGCAGAGGTGTGCGGGCTGGTGATGAAGCCCAGCTCCTCCAGGTCGGACATCACGTTGCGCACCGTGGCCGGCGACAGCTGCAGGCCCGAATAGCGCGACAGTGCCCGCGACCCGACGGGCTGGCCTTCGGCGATGTAATGCTCCACCAGGGTCTTCAGGAGGATTTGCGAGCGTTGGTCGAGACGGGTCATGGCGGCAGATGGAGGGTTCCCGGCGATTCTAAGAGAAGGCCTGCGTTCATGAGAAGCAGGAGCACGCTGCAGAATGTGGTTTAATCAATGCATGACCTGCGAGTTCAAGACTATCGCACTGATCGGCAAGTATCAGAGCCCTGAAGTGGCCGAGGCGGTGCTTCGGCTGGCCAATTATTTGCGCGGCCTCGGCATTGCCGTGTTGATCGAGCAGGGAACCGCGAGTTCCACGGGGCTCACGGCGGGTTTCACGGTCGCAAGCTACGACGAGATCGGCGCCCGGGCCGATCTGGCCGTGGTGCTCGGCGGTGACGGCACCCTGCTCAACAGCGCGTGCCGCCTGGCTTCGTACAACGTGCCGCTGGCGGGCGTCAATCAAGGCCGGCTGGGCTTTCTGACCGACATCTCCCGCGAGGTCGCCCTCGACAAGATCGGCGAGATCCTCCAGGGTCGCTACACTGAAGAATCCCGCATCCTGCTCGACGCGGAAGTGCTGCGCGGCGGGCAGCGGGTGTTCCACACGGTGGCCCTCAACGACGTGGTGGTCAACAAGGGCGAGCTGGGCCGGATGATCGAATTCGATCTGCGCGTCGATGGCGAGTTCGTCTACACCCAGCGCTCCGACGGCATGATCGTCTCGACGCCCACCGGCTCGACGGCCTACGCGTTGTCGGCCAACGGGCCGATCCTCCACCCCAGCGTCGAAGGCATCGCGCTGGTGCCCATGTGCCCCCACGCGCTCACGGCCCGGCCGATCACGCTGCCCGATCACTGCTGCATCGAGATCGTGCTGCTGCCGCCCCACGATTCCCGCGTCCACTTCGACGGCCAGAGCCGCTACGACACTCGCGCCGGCGACACCGTGCGGATCACCCGCTCGCCCCATCGCGTGCGCCTGCTTCATCCCCCGGGCTACAGCTACTTTGCGATGCTTCGCGAAAAGCTGCACTGGAGCTCGACGCCCCGTCACGGCTGACCTGCCGGTTTCACCCACTCGGTTTTTTCATGCTGCGTCATCTTTCCATTCGCGATTTCGTGATTGTCGATCGGCTCGAACTGGCCTTCGAGGCCGGTTTCGGTGCACTTACCGGTGAGACCGGTGCGGGCAAGTCGATCCTCCTGGATGCCCTTGGCCTCGCCCTCGGTGGCAAGGCCGAGGCCGGCGTGGTGCGCAGCGGTCAGGCGCGCGCCGAGATCGTCGCCGAGTTCGACCTGCCGCCCGACGGCCCGCTGCGGGCCTGGTTGGCGGAGCAGGAGATCGACGCCGACGAAGGCGTGCTGCTGATGCGCCGCGTCATCGAAAGCGGCGGCCGCTCCAAGGCGTGGCTCAACGGCTCGCCGGTGGTGCTGGCGCAGCTGCGGACGGCCGGCGAATGGCTGGCTGACATCCACGGGCAGCACGCCCATCACGCGTTGCTGCGGCCCGACGCCCAGCTGGCGCTCGTCGATGCCCACGGTGGCCTTGTCGCCCAGGCGGCCGAGGTGGCCGAGCGTCACCGCGCATGGTCGGCCCTGCGGCGGGCGCGGGAGGCAGCGGAGGAGGGCGCGTCCTCCACCGAGCGCGAGCGCGAACTCCTCGGCTGGCAAGTGGCAGAACTGCGCGAGCTGGCCTTCGAGCCCGACGAATGGGCCCAGCTCAACCAGGAGCAGGCCCGGCTGGCCCACGCAGCCGGCCTTATCGAAGGCAGCGCCGAAGTCATTGATGGCCTCGCCGACGGCGAGTACGCGCTGCTTTCCCAACTCGAACGCCTGCTGTCCCGCGTCGCCGACATGGCGACCCACGACGGCCAGCTTGCCGACGTGCAGGAGCTGCTCGGCAGCGCCAGCATCCAGCTTGACGAAGCGCTCCACGCCATGCGCCGCTACCGCGACCGGCTCGATCTCGATCCGGATCGCCTTGCCGAAATCGACCAGCGCATCCAGGCGATCACGGCCATGGCCCGCAAGTATCGGGTTGCTCCCGAAGGTCTGCCGGACGTCCTGCTGGAAAGCGTGGGGCGGCTGGAGCGGCTCGTTCGCCAGTCCGATCCCGAAGCCCTGGCTCGGGAAGAGTCCGCGGCAAAGTCCGCCTTCCTGGCAGTGGCCGAGCCGCTCTCCGCGGCCCGGCGCAAGATCGCCGCCGAGTTGTCGGCGGCGGTCACCGAGGCCATGCAGTCGCTGGCGATGGGCGGTGCCCAGTTTGAGATCGCGCTGCGTCCCGTCGAAGAAGGTGCAGCTAGCGGGCTGGAGAGCGTCGAGTTCCTCGTCACCGCCAACGCCAGTCAGCCGCTCCGGCCGATGGCGCGGGTGGCGTCCGGTGGCGAGTTGTCGCGGATCGGTCTGGCGATCCAGGTCATCACCAGCCGCAATGCGGCCACGCCGACGCTGATCTTCGACGAAGTGGATGTGGGGATTGGCGGCCGGGTGGCGGAGATTGTCGGCCGGCTGCTGCGTCAGCTGGGTGACGACCGGCAAGTGTTGTGCGTCACCCACTTGCCTCAGGTGGCCGCCCAGGCCAACTGGCAATGGTCCATCGCCAAGGAAACGCGCGATGGCGAGACCCTGTCGCGGGTCACGCCGCTGGACGACCCGGCGCGGATCGAGGAGATCGCCCGGATGCTGGGCGGGGTGAACATCACCGACACCACCCGCAGCCACGCCGCGGAGATGCTCGGCCTGACCGGCTGATCAGCCCAGGCTGGCGGCGCCGGCCATGGTCACGACGCCGGTGAGCACGAACACGCCGGCGGCGATCCAGCGGATCAGCTTGAGGGGCAGGCGCTTCGCCAGCCCTTCGCCCAGCAGCACGGCCGGCACGTTGGCGAGCATCATGCCCACCGTGGTGCCCAGCACCACCCAGGCCAGCGCATCGAAACGGGCGGCGAGGGCGACGGTGGCGAGCTGGGTCTTGTCGCCCATCTCGGCGATGAAGAAGGCGATGGTGGTGGTCACGAAGGCCCCGGCAGGATGCATCTCGGAAGGCGCCTCGTCGTCATCCAGTGTGTCGGGCTTGAGCGTCCACAGGCCGAACACCACGAACACGATGCCGACGATCCACGGCAGCCAGTGGGTCGGGATGTACTGGGCCACCCAAACGCCCACCGAGCCGGCAAGCGCGTGATTGAGGATCGTCGCCACGAAGATCCCGGCGATGATCGGCCATGGCTTGCGCAGGCGGGCCGCCAGAACAAAAGACAAAAGCTGGGTCTTGTCGCCGATTTCAGCCAGGGCGACGAGGGCTGTCGAAGTAAGGAATGCGTCCACGGGATAGCGGCGTCAGGGCCGCGGGGAATCAGGAGTCGGAGGTGTTGCTGGCCTGGCTGGAACCAACGGCCTTGTGCGGGCAGTCGGTCTTCTTGCAGTCCACGTACAGATAGAGGGCGTGTTCACGCACGGCAAAGCCGCGCTCTTCCGCGATGCGGTTCTGGCGCTCCTCGATGGCGGGGTCGAAGAATTCTTCCACGTGCCCGCATTGCATGCAGACGAGGTGGTCGTGGTGGCCGCCTTCGTTGAGTTCGAAGACCGCCTTGCCGGATTCGAAGTAGTGGCGCTCGAGGATGCCCGCCTGCTGGAACTGGGTGAGCACGCGATAGACGGTGGCGAGACCGATGTCCATGTCTTCGGCGATCAGCAGGCGATAGACGTCTTCGGCGGTCAGATGGCGGTTTTCGGCCTTCTGGAACAGATCGAGGATCTTCAGCCGCGGAAAGGTCGCCTTCAGGCCGATACTTTTTAGATTCTGGGAGTTGCTGGACATGGAGGCCCCGAAAAACACGAGAAGGCGGCCGGGAGCCCGGCCGGCCCCGTATGATATAGTTTCTGCCCCTCGTTGAGAATGCGGCCTCCGTGCCGCGCCTGCGTCCGCTCCGAACCCCATGCGCAAACTGATCTCTTCCGCCTTGCTGTTCGCCGCGCTGGGTGCGGCTGTTTCCGGTTGCTCCCCGACCGCGGTCAGCGATTTTGTGAAGCCGTACCGGATCGACATCCGTCAGGGCAATTACGTCACCCAGGAGATGGTCGCCCAGCTCAAGCCGGGCATGTCCCGCGACCAGGTCCGCTTTGTGCTCGGCACGCCACTGGTCACCGACGTCTTCCACTCCGACCGCTGGGACTACGTCTATCGTTTTCGTCCTGGCAAGGGGGACACGCTTCTCGAGCGCCGGCTCACGGTGATCTTCGCCGGTGACAGCCTGGCCCGCCTGGAAGGCGATGTCCGTCCCGAGGATGCGGCTGCAAAGCCCCAGTAATCCACGGGGCGGGCTGTCGCGCCCCTCGACATCCATTTCCTATCGTTCATTTTCGGGAAACACATGAAGAAAGTTCGTATCGCGATTGCCGGTGCGTCGGGCCGCATGGGCCGGATGCTGATCGAGACGACCCTCAAGGCTGCCGATGCCGAGCTCGTGGCGGCGTTCGACCAGCCGGGCAGCCCCTTCATCGGCAAGGATGCCGGCGAACTGGTCAGCCAGCCCTGCGGCGTGGCGATCACCGCTGACGTGGCCGCTGGCCTCGCCAAGGCCGATTGCCTGATCGACTTCACCCGCCCCGAGGGCACGCTACACCACCTCGAGCTCGCCAAGGCGGCCTCGTGTGGCATGGTGATCGGCACGACCGGTTTCTCGGCCGAGGGCAAGGCCGCCATCGCGGCTGCCGCCGAGAGCATTCCGGTGGTCTTCGCGCCGAACATGGCGATCGGCGTCAATGCGGTGTTCAAGCTGCTCGAAGTGGCCGCGCGCATCCTCAACGAAGGCTACGACGTGGAAGTCATCGAGGCTCATCATCGCCTGAAGGTCGACGCGCCCTCCGGCACTGCGCTGCGCATGGGCGAGGTGGTTGCGAAGGAACTCGGCCGCGATCTGGAAACCTGCGCGATCTACGGCCGCGAAGGCGTGACCGGCGAGCGCGATGCCCAGACCATCGGTTTCTCGACGATCCGCGGTGGCGACATCGTCGGTGATCACACCGTGCTGTTTGCCGGTATCGGTGAGCGCATCGAGATCACCCACAAGAGCAGCAGCCGCATGCCTTACGCCTCCGGCAGCCTGCGTGCGGCGCGCTTCATCGCTGGCCGCAAGGCGGGTCTCTTCGATATGCAGGATGTGCTCGGCCTGAAGTGATCGGGCCCTGGTTTTCGGGGCTCAAGGACGGGGACGGCATGCCGTTATAGTCGTCAGATTCAAGGTGGCACGCCGGTTTCCCGGCGTGTCTTCGTGCCAGACAGACGCCCCCCGACCTCCTTGCCGAAGTGACCAGCCCAGAAGCCGATCCCGCCGCGTCCGACGACAAGCTCGGACGCGCCCTGCGAGACTTTGTTGCGCAGCGTATTGCCAGTGGCAGCCTGCCTGCCACCTGCGATCCGGCGACCGCTTCGCCGGAGCAGATGCTCGAAATCCTGCGCGGGGTCATTGCGGCCCGGGACGAAGCCGAGTGCAACGTCCGGGCATTCAGCGAGCGCCTCGACCTCGCCATGCAGAACACCGAAGGTGGGCTGTGGGACTGGGATCTGGCCTCTGGCGTCATCGTCCTCGACGACAACTGGCGCGAAATCCTCGGCTACACCGATCGCGATGCGGCAGCAAAGCCCGAGTGGATCTCGCTAGTGCATCCCGATGACCTGGAGGCCATCCGGTATCACGCCATCGTTCATCTGCGCGGCGAGCTGGATCACTTTGAGGTGCAGTTCCGCATCCGCCACTGCTCAGGCACCTGGCGCTGGGTTTTCGTGCATGGGCGTGCCTCCAACCGGAGTTCGGAAGGGCGCTGGGCCCGGATGGTCGGCACCTATCGGGATGTCACCCAGGCAAAGCGTTCCGAGCTCGAGCTCCTTCACGCCAAGGAGCAGGCCGAAGCCGCCAACCGGGCGAAGAGCGACTTCCTTGCCAACATGAGCCACGAGATCCGCACCCCGATGAACGGCATCATCGGGATGACGGAACTCCTCCTCGACACCCAGCTCGACATCGAGCAGCGGGAATACCTCCAGACCGTCAAGAGCTCCGCCGATTCGCTGCTGCGGATCATCAACGACGTGCTCGACTTCTCGAAGATCGAGGCCGGGCACCTGACCCTTGAGCGGGTCGGCTTCTCGTTGCCGGGCCTGCTCGGCGACATGATGAAGTCGCTGGCGCTGAGGGCATACCAGAAGGGTCTCGAGTGCTTCTACGACGTGGCGCCGGAGGTGCCGACGGTGCTCGTCGGCGATCCGACCCGGCTGCGTCAGGTGCTCACCAATCTGGTGGGCAATGCGATCAAGTTCACCGAACAGGGTGAGGTTGAGGTTTCGGTGTGCAGCCTCGGCGAGGACTCGGGCGTGCTGAGTCTCGAGTTCGCCGTGCGGGATTCGGGGATCGGCATTCCGGACGACAAGCAGGCGCTGGTCTTCGGCGCCTTCTCCCAGGCCGACGAATCCACTACGCGCAAGTACGGCGGCACCGGGCTGGGTCTGGCGATCAGCCGGCGGATCGTCGAGCTGATGGGTGGCGCGATCACCCTCGACAGCGCGCCCGGTGTCGGCAGCACCTTCCGATTCACCATCAGGGTGGGTATCGGCCAGGCTGGTCAGGTGGTACAGCCCAACTTCGGAGCGCGCCGGGTGCTGGTCGCCGGGCGCAATGCGGCGCTCCGTCGCTGCGTCGGCAGGCAGTTGAAATCGGTGGGTCTAGATGTGTTCGAGGCGGGCTCCGGAGAGGCGGTCGAGGAATCGCTGGCGGCTGCCCACAAGGCGAACGAGCCTTTCGACTGGCTGTTGATGGATGCCACCATGCCGGCTCCCGGCGGTTACGCGCTGGCCGAATCCCTGAGCAAAGGCTGGCCACGTCTCGACCGCGTGGTGATGATGCTGGACGCCAACACCCAGCGTAGCGATACCGTCAAGTGCGAGAACCTGAAGGTTGGCGCACGCCTCATCAAGCCGTTTGCCCAGACCGATCTGTTCGATGCGCTCTCGCTGACCCTGCAGGGCGAGGCCGTGGACGAAGAGAAGATGTTCGCCTTTGACGCGGCGCAGACCCAGGCCTACGCGCCGCCCGTTTCGAGGGCGCGCCAGAATCTCAAGATCCTGCTGGTCGAAGACAATCCGGTCAATCAGACGGTGGCCGTGAAGATGCTCGAGAAGGTCGGTCACAAGATCACTGTGGCCGGCAACGGGCAGGAGGCGCTGGATCTGTTTGACAAGGAGCGCTTCGACATCATCCTGATGGATGTGCAGATGCCGGTGATGGGGGGGCTGGAGGCCACGCAGGCCATCCGTACCCGCGAGGCACGCCGGAGCTGGGCCGCGGGAGGCCAGTGGCGCTCGACCCCCATCGTTGCGATGACCGCCCATGCGATGCAGGGCGACCGTGATCGCTGCCTGATGGCGGGGATGGATGATTACATCGCCAAGCCGATCAAGCCGGTCGAGCTGCATGCGGTGATCGATCGGGTGATGGGCGACATGAACGTCGCTGACGACGAGCCCGAGGAGGCGGGGGGCGGCTACGTGGAGATGGTTGGCGAAAACGCCATCGCCGACCTGGGTGCGACCCGCGACCTGCTCGATGGCGACGACGCCGCTCTGCAGCAGCTCATCAGCCTGTTCTTCAGTGACCTGGAGCGCAATCGGCGCACCCTGGAGCAGGCCCACCTTGACGGGGATTTCCCGACTATCCGCAGCATCGCCCATTCCATCAAGGGTTCCGCCGGCGTTTTCAATGCGGCCGCTGTCACCGCGGTGGCTCAGCGCATCGAAGTGGCCGCCAAGGATGCGGATGCGCCGACGGTCAAGCGTGAGCTGCCTGTCCTGATGACGGAGCTCGGCAATCTCGCAGGCGTATTGCGCAGAGCGCGCCGGTCAGGCTAGGCGTGTCAGCGTCTTGTCAGTTTACCTACAGACGAGTTTGCCGGAGTGGCCCGTCACGGGCTATAATTAGAAAGTTTCTCAGCGGGATAGCCACAGCGGCTGATCCCGTTTTTCATGTGTAGCCTGCTGCACATGCCAGTTGCCCAATCACCAGAATTCGAGGAGTCCGCCGTGTCAGCTTTCCCGCCCGCCATTCTTGCTCTTGCCGACGGGACGGTGTTTTACGGTAAAGGCATCGGAGCGGTCGGTTCGACGGTTGGTGAGGTTGTGTTCAACACCTCCATGTCGGGTTACCAGGAAATTCTCACCGACCCGAGCTACTGCCGTCAGATCGTCACCCTCACTTACCCGCACATTGGCAACACCGGCATCAACCGCGAAGACTGTGAGGCCGGCAAGGTTTTTGCCGCAGGCCTCGTCATTCGTGATTTGCCGCTGGTGGCGTCCAACTGGCGCAGCGAGCAGTCGCTGGATGCTTACCTCAAAGCCGAGAACATCGTCGCCATCGCCGGCATCGACACCCGCAAGCTGACCCGCATCCTTCGGGAGAAGGGCGCTCAGGGCGGCTGCATCGTCACTGCCGCCACCGCCGCCGAACTCAACGCTGAAGCCGCCGTGGCCCAGGCCCGCGGTTTTCCGGGGCTGGCGGGCATGGATCTGGCCAAGGTCGTGTCGGCCACCGAAACCTACCCCTGGACCGAAGGCGAATGGCGTCTCGAGCAGGGCTATGTGGCCGCCGAGAATCCCCGCTTCCACGTGGTGGCCTACGACTACGGCGTCAAGCGCAACATCCTGCGCATGCTCGCCGAGCGCGGCTGCCGCCTGACCGTCGTGCCGGCCCAGACGCCGGCTTCCGAAGTGCTCGCCCTGAACCCGGATGGCGTGTTCCTGTCCAACGGCCCCGGCGATCCGGAGCCCTGTGACTACGCGATCAAGGCCATCCAGGAAGTGCTCGCGAAGGGCATCCCGACCTTCGGCATCTGCCTGGGCCACCAGCTGCTCGCGCTGGCCTCCGGCGCCAAGACCCTCAAGATGAAGTTCGGCCACCACGGTGCCAACCATCCGGTCAAGGATCTCGATTCCGGCCAGGTGCTGATCACCAGCCAGAACCACGGCTTTGCGGCCGATGCGGCCACCCTGCCGGCCAACGTCCGGGTCACCCACGTGTCCCTGTTCGATGGCAGCCTGCAAGGTCTTGCCCGCACCGACGTGCCGGCCTTCTCGTTCCAGGGTCACCCCGAAGCGAGCCCCGGCCCCCACGACGTGGCCTACCTGTTCGACCGATTCATCAAGTTGATGGAGGCGAAGGGCTGAGGCCGATCGCCATGCCGGCGCGCTTGAGTGCGCCACTTCCAGGCCATCCGCTATCCAGTCGCTGAAGAACCATGCCCAAACGTACAGACATCAAGACCATCCTCATCATTGGCGCCGGCCCGATCATCATCGGCCAGGCCTGTGAATTCGACTATTCCGGCGCCCAGGCCTGCAAAGCCCTGCGCGAAGAGGGTTACAAGGTCGTGCTGGTGAACTCCAACCCGGCCACGATCATGACCGACCCGGGCACCGCCGACGTCACCTACATCGAGCCGATCACCTGGCAGGTCGTCGAGCGCATCATCGAGAAGGAACGCCCCGATGCCGTGCTGCCCACCATGGGTGGCCAGACCGCGCTCAACTGTGCCCTTGATCTTGCCAAGCACGGCGTGCTCGCCAAGTACGGCGTGGAGCTCATCGGCGCCAAGGAAGAGGCCATCGACAAGGCCGAGGATCGCCTGAAGTTCAAGGACGCGATGACCAAGATCGGTCTGGGTTCTGCCCGGTCCGGCATCGCCCACACCATGGAAGAAGCCCATCAGGTCCAGACCGAGATCGGCTTCCCGGTGATCATTCGCCCGTCCTTCACCCTGGGTGGCACCGGCGGCGGCATCGCCTACAACACCGAAGAATTCGTCGAGATCTGCAAGCGCGGCCTCGAAGCCAGCCCGACCAACGAACTCCTGATCGAAGAGTCGTTGATCGGCTGGAAGGAATACGAGATGGAAGTCGTCCGCGACAAGGCGGACAACTGCATCATCGTGTGTTCCATCGAGAACCTCGACCCGATGGGCGTGCACACCGGCGACTCCATCACCGTCGCCCCGGCCCAGACGCTCACCGATAAGGAATACCAGATCCTCCGTAACGCCTCCATCGCGGTGCTGCGCGAGATCGGCGTCGATACCGGCGGTTCCAACGTCCAGTTCGCGATCAACCCGAAGGACGGTCGGATGATCGTCATCGAGATGAACCCGCGGGTGTCCCGTTCCTCCGCGCTGGCCTCCAAGGCCACCGGCTTCCCGATCGCCAAGGTTGCTGCCAAGCTGGCGGTGGGCTTTACCCTCGACGAGCTCAAGAACGACATCACTGGCGGCGCGACCCCGGCGTCCTTCGAGCCGTCCATCGACTACGTCGTCACCAAGATTCCCCGTTTCGCCTTCGAGAAGTTCCCCCAGGCCAACGACCGCCTGACCACCCAGATGAAGTCGGTGGGCGAGGTGATGGCCATGGGCCGCACCTTCCAGGAGTCCTTCCAGAAGGCCCTGCGTGGCCTGGAAACCGGCGCCTACGGTCTGGACGAAGTGGAAGCCGATCGCGACGACCTCGAACGCGAGCTCGGTGATCCGGGCGCCCAGCGCATCTGGTACGTCGGCCAGGCTTTCCGCGAAGGCCTGAGCCTTGAGGATGTCCATGCGCTGACCCGTATCGACCCCTGGTTCCTGATCCAGATCGAAGACATCGTTCTCACCGAGAAGTCCCTCTCCGGTCGCTCCCTCAAGGGCATCGCCGCGCCCGAACTGCGCGAGTTGAAACGCAAGGGTTTCGCCGATCGCCGCATCGCCAAGCTCCTCGGCACCGACGAAACCTCCGTGCGCCTGCACCGCCACACCCTGGGTGTGCGTCCGGTGTTCAAACGTGTCGATACCTGTGCGGCCGAGTTCGCCACGGCCACTGCCTACCTCTATTCCTCCTACGAGGACGAGTGCGAGGCGCATCCGACCGACAAGAAGAAGATCATGGTGCTGGGCGGCGGCCCGAACCGGATCGGTCAGGGCATCGAGTTCGACTACTGCTGCGTGCATGCCGCAATGGCCATGCGTGAAGACGGGTACGAGACCATCATGGTCAACTGCAACCCGGAAACCGTCTCCACCGACTACGACACCTCCGATCGTCTCTACTTCGAACCGCTGACGCTGGAAGACATCCTCGAGATCGTTGCTGTCGAGAAGCCCGTCGGCGTCATCGTCCAGTTTGGTGGCCAGACTCCGCTGAAGCGCGCCCGTGATCTCGAAGCCAACGGCGTGCCCATCATCGGCACCACCCCGGACATGATCGACGCCGCCGAAGACCGCGAGCGCTTCCAGAAGCTGTTGCACGAGCTGGGCCTCAAGCAGCCGCCCAACCGCACCGCCCGTACGCCGGAAGACGCCGTGCGCCTGGCGGCAGAGATCGGCTACCCGCTGGTCGTGCGTCCGAGCTACGTGCTCGGCGGCCGCGCGATGGAAATCGTCCACGAGCAGAAGGATCTCGAGCGCTACATGCGCGAGGCCGTCAAGGTCTCCAACGATTCGCCGGTGCTCCTCGACCGCTTCCTGAACGACGCCATCGAAGTGGATGTGGATGCCCTCTCCGACGGCAAGCGCGTGATGATCGGCGGCATCATGGAACACATCGAACAGGCTGGCGTGCACTCCGGTGACTCCGCCTGCTCGCTGCCCCCGTACAGCCTGTCGGCCAAGCTGCAGGACGAGCTGCGTCGCCAGACCGAAGCCATGGCCCGCGCCCTCAACGTGTGCGGCCTGATGAACGTCCAGTTCGCGATCCAGGGCAAGGGCGACGACGCCATCGTCTATGTGCTCGAAGTGAATCCGCGTGCCTCGCGCACCGTGCCCTTCGTCTCCAAGGCCTGCAGCCTGCCGCTGGCCAAGATCGCCGCCCGCTGCATGGCCGGTCGCAGTCTTGACGACCAGGGCGTCGTCGGTGAAGTCGTGCCGCCGTACTACTCGGTCAAGGAAGCGGTGTTCCCCTTCGTCAAGTTCCCCGGCGTCGATACCATCCTCGGCCCCGAGATGAAGTCCACCGGCGAAGTGATGGGCGTGGGCCGCACCTTCGCCGAAGCCTTCGTCAAGAGCCAGCTGGGTGCCGGTGTGCGCCTGCCGACTTCCGGCAAGGCCTTCATCAGCGTCAAGCACGCCGACCGCCCGAAGGCCATCGAAGTGGCCCGTGAGCTGCTTGATCTTGGCTTCACCGTCGTCGCCACCCGTGGCACCGCGTCGGCGATTGCCGGTGCGGGTCTCGCGGTGTCTGCGGTGAACAAGGTGAACGAAGGTCGTCCGCACGTTGTGGATATGATCAAGAACAACGAGATCAGCCTGGTCATCAACACCGTTGAAGAGAAGCGTCAGGCTGTATCCGATTCCCGTTCGATCCGCACCAGCGCACTGGCTGCCAAGGTCACGGTCTACACGACGATCGAAGGCGCTCGCGCCGCCTGTGCGGGCATGCGCCACCTGTCCGGCCTCGAGACCTACTCGCTGCAAGGTCTCCATGCGGAGCTCGCGAAGGCATGAACAAGGTTCCCTTGACCGTTGCCGGAGCCGAGAAGCTCCGGCAGGAACTGCATCGGTTGAAGACCGTTGATCGTCCGAGCGTGATCGCGGCCATCGCTGAAGCCCGTTCCCACGGCGATCTCTCCGAGAACGCCGAGTACGACGCAGCCAAGGAGCGCCAGGGCTTCATCGAGGGGCGCATCCGCGAGGTGGAGGGCAAGCTCTCCAACGCGCAGATCATCGATCCCAAGCTGCTCGATGCCGATGGCCGCTGCGTGTTTGGCGCAACCGTCGAGCTCGAGGATCTGGACACCGGTGACACGGTGACCTACCAGATCGTCGGCGACGACGAAGCGGACATCAAGGAAGGCAAGATCGCCATCAGCTCCCCGATTGCGCGGGCGCTGATCGGCAAGTTTGCCGGCGATGTGGCCGAGGTCCAGGCGCCGAAGGGCGTGCGTGAGCTCGAACTGATCGACGTGCGTTACGTCTGAGTCACGGAACATGCACCGCTTTGCCGAGCACCTCTACAGCATCGTGATCACCCTCTGGGTGGGCGCGCTGTGGGCGATCGGCTACCTGGCGGCGCCCACGTTGTTTCATGTGCTGGACGATCGGGCGCTGGCCGGCAAGGTTGCCGGCCAGTTGTTCACCTATGTGGCCTGGCTGGGCATGGCTGCCGCCGCTTACCTGCTGGTGTTTGTCGCACTGCGCAAGGATAGCGGCGCCTTCAAGAGCAGTGTGTTCTGGCTGGTCTTTCTGATGCTGGCGCTGACCGTTGCCGGCTACTTCGGCATTCAGCCGATCCTGACCCAGTTGAAAGCGGATTCATTTCCGCGAGAAGTGATGGAAAGCGCCCTGCGTGACCGCTTTGCGGCCTGGCATGGCGTTTCCAGCATTGTTTATCTGATCCAGAGCCTGCTCGGGCTGATGCTCGTCGCCTTGCAGGGCCGCGGTCTGCGCTGACCGCGGTAATCGTTCAGCGGTCCGACGGGCCGCGGGACGACTTGCCCGGTGCAGCGAACCAGTGGGGCTTCTTGGATTTGTTGGCATTCAGCGAGGCTACGCCACGGCGGGCCGACAGGGCCTTCGCAGACTTGGCTTTCGAGACCGGCTTCTTGGGTTTGTCGGAAGGCGTGCCAGGGGTGGATTCCACTTCCTGCTTCTCGCGCCAGACGACCAGCGTCTTGCCGATATGCTGAACGGACGCGGCGCCGAGTTCGGCACACACCGTAGCCATGATCAGGTCGCGTTCGGTGCGATCTTCACCATAAACCCGGATCTTGATGAGTTCGTGGGCCTGCAGGGCGTGGTCGATTTCCTTGAGCACGGCCGGCGTGAGGCCGTTGCTGGCCACGCTGACGACGGGGTTGAGATGGTGGGCTTGCGCGCGAAGGGCTCGCCGTTCCGCGGGGGTAAGTTCGGTCATGGTTTTGGCAAAGTTGGACGAAGTCCAACTCATTGAAAAAAGGGCGTAATTGTACCGCGATGAAGCGCACCAAGACCAGTAAATCATGGATGACGGAGCACGTTAACGATCCCTTCGTCCAGCGGGCGAAGACCGAGGGCTACCGTGCCCGTGCGGCTTACAAGCTCATGGAGATCGACGACAAGGACAAGCTGATCCGTCCGGGGATGGTCGTCGTCGATCTGGGGGCCGCGCCCGGCTCGTGGAGCCAGGTGGCGATCAACCGGGTGGGGGACAACGGTCGCGTGTTTGCGCTCGATCTGCTTCCGATGGAGCCGATCCACCGCGTGCAGTTCATGCAGGGGGATTTTCACGAAGAGGAATTCGTGCAGCGCTTCGAGGAATTGCTCGAAGGGCGCACGGTAGACCTTGTGATGTCGGATATCGCCCCCAACATATCGGGGATTCCGACGAGCGATCAGGCCCGGTCGATCTACCTTGCCGAACTGGCGCTGGATTTTGCCAGTCAGCATCTGGCGCCAGGCGGGCGCTTTCTGGTGAAGGTCTTCCAAGGGCAGGGCTTTGACGAGTTCCGCAAGCAGATGGAAGGGGTCTTCAGGTCGGTCGCCGTTCGGAAGCCGCAGGCATCCCGGGGGCGCAGTTCAGAGGTTTATCTGCTGGGCTCCGGAAAACGCAATTGAGTGTCGTCGCCAAGGATTGAGCTTGACTATGGCGACGATGATTTGATCCGCCGAACGTTCGGACATAGAATCAGTCCACTAAGCTATGGCCCCTGTCGGGCCTTCAAGGAATTGCGTTGAACAATTTATTCAAGAATCTTGCGATCTGGCTGGTGATCGGCGTTGTGCTGATGACGGTTTTTAACCAGTTCAACAATCGCCAGGCCGCCCAGAATTCGGTCGAATACTCCCAGTTCATGGAGGACGCCAAGCAGGGCAAGATTTCCAAGGCGATCGTCGATGGCCGTACCGTGCGGGCGCAGACCCAGGACGGCCGCCAGATCACGGTGTACACGCCGGGCGTGCAGGATATCTGGATGGTGGGTGACCTGATGCGCTACGGCGTCAAGGTGACGGCTGCCAAGCCCGAGGAAGAGCAGTCCTTCCTGATGAACATCTTCGTGTCGTGGTTCCCCATGATCCTGCTCATCGGCGTGTGGGTTTTCTTCATGCGTCAGATGCAGGGGGGCGGGCGCGGCGGTGCGTTCTCCTTCGGCAAGTCGAAGGCCAAGATGCTCGACGAGACCGCCAACACGGTCACCTTTGCGGACGTGGCGGGTTGCGATGAAGCGAAGGAAGAGGTCGGTGAATTGGTCGAGTTCCTGCGTGATCCTTCCAAGTTTCAGAAGCTCGGCGGCCACATTCCCAAGGGCGTGCTGATGGTCGGCTCGCCCGGTACCGGCAAGACGCTGCTCGCCAAGGCGATCGCTGGCGAGGCGAAGGTGCCGTTCTTCTCGATCTCCGGTTCCGATTTCGTCGAGATGTTCGTCGGCGTGGGTGCGGCCCGCGTGCGCGACATGTTCGAGCAGGCCAAGAAGCAGGCGCCGTGCATCATCTTCATCGACGAAATCGATGCAGTGGGTCGTCAGCGGGGCGCCGGCCTCGGCGGTGGCAACGACGAGCGCGAGCAGACCCTGAACCAGCTGCTTGTGGAGATGGATGGCTTTGAGGGCGTGTCTGGTGTCATCGTGATCGCTGCGACCAACCGTCCTGACGTGCTGGATCCGGCGCTGCTGCGTCCGGGCCGTTTTGACCGTCAGGTGGTTGTTCCGCTGCCTGACATCCGTGGGCGCGAGCAGATTCTGCGTGTGCACATGCGCAAGGTGCCCATCGCGCCGGACGTGGATGCGCTGGTGCTGGCCCGTGGCTGCCCCGGGTTCGCCGGTGCGGATCTGGCCAACCTGGTCAACGAAGCTGCCCTTTTTGCCGCTCGTGGCAACAAGCGTCTGGTGGATATGGACGACTTCGAGCGCGCCAAGGACAAGATCATGATGGGCGCCGAGCGCCGCTCGATGGTGATGCCCGAAGAAGAACGTCGCAACACGGCGTTCCACGAATCGGGGCACGCTGTAGTTGCCAAGTGTCTGACCAAGACCGATCCGGTTCACAAGGTCACGATCATCCCCCGCGGCCGTGCCCTTGGCGTGACGATGCAGCTTCCTGAGCAGGATCGCTACAGCCAGGACCGTGAGCGCCTCCTGCAGACGATTGCCGTGCTGTTCGGCGGCCGGATTGCGGAAGAGATCTTCATGAACCAGATGACCACCGGTGCTTCCAACGATTTCCAGCGGGCAACCGATCTGGCGCGTCGGATGGTGACCCAGTGGGGCATGTCCGACAACCTCGGGCCCATGGTTTATGGTGAGGAAGAGGGCGAAGTTTTCCTCGGTCGCTCGGTCACGACCCACAAGAACATGTCCGAGGCGACCCTGCAGAAGGTGGATGCCGAGATCCGTCGCATCCTTGATCAGCAGTACGCCCTGGCCCGTCGCCTGATCGAAGAGAACCGCGACAAGGTGGAAGCCATGACCGCGGCGCTGCTCGAACTCGAGACCATCGACGCCGATCAGATCAACGACATCATGGCTGGCAAGGCGCCCCGCGCCCCGAAGCCGACCTCGCAACCGCCCCGTCGTCCGAGCGACGATTCGCCCGGTGCGGCACCGACTGCGCCGGCACCTGCGGCCTGATACATCCGTCCTGTGTTTTTCAGGGCCGGCTCTTGAGCCGGCCCTGTTTCATTTCTGACCGAGTACATCATGAATTCTCCCGTCTTACAGTGCGGACGTTTCCAGCTTGATCTCACCCAGCCGAAGATCATGGCCATCGTCAATGTCACCACCGATTCGTTCTCGGGTGACGGCAACCCGGCGCTGGACGCCGCCATCCGTGCGGCAGAACGTGCGGTGGAGGAGGGCGCCGAGATCCTGGATATCGGCGGTGAGTCTTCGCGGCCCGGAGCGACGCCCGTGCCGGAGCAGCAGGAGCTGGATCGGGTCGTGCCGCTGGTTGAGGCCCTGTCCGGACTTGGCGTGCCCTTGTCGGTGGATACGGTGAAGCCGGCCGTGATGCGGGAGTCCATTCGGGCAGGCGCCGATCTGATCAACGATATCGCCGGATTTCGCGTGCCCGGCGCCGTGGATGCCGTTCGTGGGGCGCCCGTTGCACTCTGCGTAATGCATATGCAAGGCGAGCCGGGTACCATGCAGCGCTCGCCGCGGTACACCCATGTCGTCGAGGAGGTCGAGGCCTTTCTTGACGAGCGCGTACAGGTGCTGCTGGGGTGCGGTGTCTCGCGCGATCGTATCCTGCTTGATCCCGGTTTTGGCTTCGGCAAGACGGTGGAGCACAACCTGATGCTCCTGCGCCAGCTTGAGCGGTTTGGTGCGGGTGGCTATCCGCTCCTCGTCGGCATGTCCCGAAAGAGCATGCTAGGGGCGATCACCGGGCGGGATGTGGGGGAACGGGTTGTTGCGGGGGCGGCGGCGGCACTGGTCGCCGTCCAGAACGGCGCGCGGATCGTGCGCACCCATGACGTGGGCGCGACCCGTGATGTTTTGCGCTTGTGGAGCGCACTTCAGTCAGACTGAGCGGCGCGCTTGCGGCAGAATGCCAAGTTGATGAAAGACGCGATTGTGAGAGGGAAAATGTCTAGACGGTATTTCGGAACGGATGGTGTGCGTGGTCTCGTCGGCGAATCGCCGATTACGCCGGATTTTGCGCTGCGACTCGGCTATGCCGCGGGCAAGACGCTCGTGGCCCGTGAGCATCTGCGGCCGGGTGAGCACCCTGCGGTGATCATCGGCAAGGACACGCGGATCTCGGGGTACATGCTTGAGTCCGCCCTCGAGGCTGGTTTTTCGGCTGCCGGGGTGGATGTCTATCTGGCAGGGCCACTGCCGACCCCGGCGATCGCCTACCTGACCCGGGCGTTGCGCCTGCAGGTTGGTGTGGTGATTTCGGCCTCCCATAATCCGTTTCAGGATAATGGCATCAAGTTCTTCTCGGCGGCTGGCACCAAGCTGCCGGATTCGGTCGAGCTCGAGATCGAGGCGCGCCTCGATGAGCCGATGGGCTGCGAGCCTTCCTCCCGCCTGGGCAAGGCCCAACGCATCGACGATGCCCGCGGCCGTTACGTCGAGTTCTGCAAGAACACCTTCCCGAACGAGCTTGACCTGCGCGGTATGAAGATCGCGCTGGATTGCGCCCACGGCGCAGCCTACATGGTTGCACCCAAGGTCTTCCATGAACTGGGTGCGGAGCTTGTGCTCGTCGGCGCCGAGCCGAACGGGATGAACATCAACGACAAGGTCGGGGCGACCTCTCCCCAGTCCATCCGCGACGCCGTGCTGCGCAGCGGCGCCGATCTGGGTATTGCGCTGGATGGCGACGGCGACCGGATCGTGATGGTGGACGCCAAGGGCAACATCTACGACGGCGACAAGCTGCTGTATGTCATCGCCAAGGCTGGCAAGGCCGAAGGGCTGGCGAACGGCGTGGTCGGCACGCTGATGAGCAACCTGGGCTTCGAGCATGCCGTGGGCCGGCTTGGGCTGCCGTTTGCGCGGGCCAAGGTGGGCGACCGCTATGTTCTCGAGCTCATGCACGAGAACGGCTGGAAGCTGGGTGGCGAGAACTCCGGTCACATCATCTGCCTCGACCGGCACTCGACCGGCGACGGGATCATCGCGGGCCTTCAGGTGCTGGCCGCCCTGCGCAAGAACAACACGACCCTCGACGAGATGTGTGCGGATCTGGTGTTCTATCCGCAGAAGCTCGTCAATGTGCCGATTCGCGCAGGTTTCGCGTGGTCGACCAACGAAACCATCAGCGCGGCGGTAAAGGCGGCGACGGCTGATCTGGCCGATCGTGGACGCGTTCTGCTGCGCCCGTCGGGTACCGAGCCGCTGCTGCGCGTGATGGTCGAGGGTGAGGATGCGGAACAGGTCGATCGCATCGTCCATGGCCTCGCCGAAGTCGTGAGGGCTGCCGCAGTCTGATTTGTTGCAGTGCGATATGTAACAAATCTGAAATTTTCAGTTCGTAGAATGTAACCCGGTGCTGAGCTGTCACGGACAGTTGAGTGCCGGGTTTGTTTTTTTGGGCTTTACTGCTGGATATCCCTGCGGTGCCCGCTACGATGGAGAATTTCATGCAAGGTTTCTTTCGCGCCTGTTCATTCGTTGTTGCCCTTGGCAGTGCCGCCGCTGTGCAGGCTGCTGACATCACCGGTGCAGGGGCGACGTTCCCGTACCCGATCTACTCCAAGTGGGCCGAGATCTACAAGGCGAAGACCAATGTCGGCCTGAACTATCAGTCCATCGGCTCCGGTGGTGGCATCAAGCAGATCAAGGCGAAGACCGTCGATTTCGGCGCGTCCGACATGCCGCTGAAGGCTGAAGATCTGGAGAAGGACGGCCTCGTCCAGTTTCCGGCGGTCATCGGCGGTGTTGTGCCGGTGGTGAATCTGGAAGGTGTTGCGCCGGGTCAGATGAAGATGACCGGCGCACTGCTGGCTGACATCTATCTCGGCAAGATCAAGAAGTGGAACGACCCCGCGATCGCCGCACTGAACGGCGGTGTGAAGCTGCCGGACGAGAACATCACCGTCGTGCGTCGCGCCGATGGTTCTGGCACCACCTTCCTGTTTACCAACTATCTTTCCAAGGTGAACGTCGAGTGGAAGGACAAGGTTGGCGCCGGTACTGCGGTGCAGTGGCCGGAGGGTGTGGGCGGCAAGGGTAACGAAGGTGTTGCCTCCTACGTCCAGCGCATCAAGGGTGGCATCGGTTACGTTGAATACGCTTACGCCAAGAAGAACAAGATGATCCACCTGGCCCTGAAGAACAAGGCCGGCGAATTCGTCCAGCCGGATGACCTGACCTTCCAGGCTGCCGCTGCTTACGCCGAGTGGAACAAGGTGCCGGGCTTCGGCGAGATCCTGACCGATCAGCCGGGCAAGACCAGCTGGCCGATCACTGGCGCGAGCTTCGTGCTGATGCACAAGGTTCAAGCCGATCCGGCCAAGGGTCTTGAAGTGTTGAAGTTCTTTGACTGGGCCTTCAAGAATGGTCAGAAGACCGCCGAGGAACTCGACTACGTGGCCCTGCCGCAGACCCTCGTCAAGCAGATCGACGGCGCCTGGCGCACCTCCCTCAAGGATGGTGCAGGCAATCCGGTCCTGAAGTAAGTCGGTCCAGCCTCTGAAACGGGTGGGCGGGGCAGGTGCAATGCCCGTCCATCCGTGTTTGCGCTTTTTCGGTCTAACAAACGGTGAGCCGTAATGTCATCCAATAGCTCGGTACTTGGAAATGCCGCCACGCCCGGCGGAGGCGCCCTCGGGCTGCCGCACGCCGGCGTCGGCGAGAAGCTTCCGCCTCCTCCCCGCGACCGCATGCGGGCCCAGCGGTTCCAGGACGCGCTTTTTCACCAGGTAACCCGTTTCTTTGCTTTCTCCGTGCTGGCGATCCTCATCGCCATCATCGGTTCGCTGATCTACGGTGCCTGGCCGGCGTTGCAGGAATTCGGTGCGGGCTTTGCATTCAGCAGCGACTGGAATCCGGTGACCGACAAGTTCGGCGGCCTGATCTCCGTCTATGGCACCCTCAGCACTTCGGTCATCGCGCTGATCGTGGCGATTCCGGTGAGTTTCGGGATCGCGGTCTTTCTCACCGAGCTCTGCCCGCCGGCCCTGCGTGGCCCGCTTGGCGTGGCGGTTGAGCTGCTTGCCGCGGTGCCCAGCATCATCTACGGGATGTGGGGTCTGTTTGTCTTTGCACCGCTGTTTGCCGATTACATCCAGCCTTTGTTGACTGCCACCCTGGGTAATCTCCCTGTTGTCGGCGGTCTCTTCCAAGGCCCGCAGAACGGCATCGGCATTCTTTCGGCGGGCCTGATCCTGTCGGTGATGGTGATTCCGTTCATTGCGTCGGTGATGCGCGACGTTTTTGAAGTTGTGCCCGGCATCCTCAAGGAATCCGCCTACGGTCTTGGCGCGACCACCTGGGAGGTTGTCTGGAACGTGGTGCTGCCCTACACCCGCGTCGGCGTGATCGGTGGCGTGATGCTCGGCCTCGGCCGTGCGCTGGGCGAAACCATGGCGGTCACCTTCGTGATCGGCAATGCTCACCGGATCAGTCCGTCGCTTTACGAGGCAGGCAACAGTATCGCTTCCACCCTGGCCAACGAATTTGCCGAAGCGGCGAGCGACCTCCATGTGTCGTCGCTGATCGCCCTTGGCCTGATCCTGTTTTTCGTGACCTTCATCGTGCTGGCGCTCTCCAAGGTGCTGCTGATGCGTCTGGGCCGCAGTGAAGGGGAGAAGACCTGATGAGCAATTCGACTGCGCTCTATCGCAAGCGGATCCGCACCAACCGGATCGCGCTGCTGCTGTCCACCGGTGCGATGCTGCTGGGGATGAGCTTTCTCGCCTGGATTCTGGCGGTGCTGCTGTACAAGGGGCTTGGCGCCCTGAGCGTCTCGCTCTTCACCCAGCCCACGCCCGCGCCGGGCTCGGAAGGTGGTCTCTTCAACGCGATCGTCGGTAGTACGATGATGGTTGGTGTCGCGACCCTCATCGCGACGCCGGTGGGGATTCTGGCCGGTGTTTATCTGTCCGAGTATGGACGGCAGGGCTGGCTGGCGCCGACGACGCGCTTCATCAACGACATCCTGCTATCTGCACCGTCGATCGTCATTGGTGTTTTCATCTACACCGTTTATGTGGCGCAGGTTCAGCACTTTTCGGGCTGGGCGGGTTCCCTGGCGCTTGCGCTGATCGCCATTCCGGTGGTCGTGCGGACAACCGAGAACATGCTCAACCTGGTTCCGGCCAGTCTGCGTGAAGCAGCTTCGGCGCTCGGAGCGCCGCGCTGGAAGGTGGTGTTGCAGGTCGTGCTGCGTTCGGCGCGCGCCGGGGTGCTCACCGGCATCCTGCTCGCCATCGCGCGTCTGAGCGGTGAAACGGCTCCGCTGCTCTTCACTGCGCTGAACAACCAATTCACCAATTTCGATCTGAACGGGCCGATGGCCAACCTTCCCGTCGTGATCTTCCAGTTCGCCATGAGCCCGTACGAGAACTGGAATTCGCTGGCGTGGGGCGGTGCGATCCTCATTACCTTTGGCGTACTGTGCCTGAACATTGTTGTTCGCACCCTGTTCCGCAAGAAGATCTAGGAAAACTCATCATGCAAACTCCTGTAGCGACCAAGCGCGACATGTCCTTCGCGGAAGTGCGGGGCGAGTCGGCCGGCACTTCGGCTCCGACCATGGCTCCCAAGATCAGGATCCGGAATCTCGATTTCTTTTATGGGTCCTTCCAGGGTCTGAAGCACATCGATCTGGACATCCACGAAGGTATGGTGACCGCCTTCATCGGGCCGTCCGGGTGTGGCAAATCCACGCTGCTGCGCACGCTCAACCGGATGTATGACCTCTACCCGGGCCAGCGCGCGACGGGTGAGATCCTGCTCAACGGAAAGAACGTGCTCGATCCCGGCCAGGACGTGAATGCCCTGCGGGCCAAGGTCGGCATGGTCTTCCAGAAGCCCACGCCGTTTCCGATGTCGATCTACGAGAACATCGCGTTTGGCGTACGGCTCTATGAAAACCTCTCCCGAGCCGACATGGATAACCGGGTGGAGTGGGCGCTGCGCAAGGCGGCGCTGTGGGATGAGGTGAAGGGCAAGCTGAATCAGAGCGGGCTGTCCCTCTCGGGCGGTCAGCAGCAGCGCCTGTGCATTGCGCGCGGCGTGGCCGTGAAGCCGGAAGTGTTGTTGCTCGACGAGCCGACCTCGGCGCTGGATCCGATTTCCACGGCCAAGGTCGAAGAGTTGGTCCACGAACTGAAGAGCGAATACACGATCGCCATCGTCACTCACAACATGCAGCAGGCCGCGCGGGTGTCGGACTATACTGCCTACATGTATCTGGGCGAGCTCGTGGAGTTTGGCCTGACGGACGAGATCTTCATCAAGCCGAAGCGCAAAGAAACCGAGGACTACATCACCGGTCGGTTTGGCTGATACAGCGTTTGACTCTGTTGTGCTTGCGACGGGGCTGGTTGATCCAGCCCCGTTTTTTTGACCCTGAGGATGCCGCGAGATACAATCCGACGATTTGGCTCTGGTGTTCAAGGTGCGGAAAAAGCTGGTTGTCGGAAACTGGAAGATGAATGGTGGGCTCGAGCGCAATGCTGTGCTGCTCGCCGGGCTTGCTGCGTGCGGCAATCGTGAGGGTGTCGACGTGGTGGTGTGCCCTCCGTATCCATACCTGGCTCAGGCGGTGGCTGCCCTCAGGGGGGCTGCGGTGGCTGTTGGCGGGCAGGATCTCTGTGCTTTCAAGGACGGGGCCTACACCGGTGAAGTGAGTGCGTCCATGCTTCTGGATATCGGCTGCGCGTGGGTCATCGTCGGGCATTCCGAGCGGCGCAGCCTGTTCGGCGAAACCGACGCTGTGACTGCAGCAAAGGTGCTGGCAGCGCTTGATGCCGGCCTGTCGCCGATACTGTGTGTGGGTGAGTCCCTCGCGCAGCGTGAAGCTGGCGACGCCGAGGTCGTGGTGCGCGCCCAGCTTGATCGTGTTGTCGATGTACTGGGAGCGGAGCGGTTTGCCGGTGTGGTCGTGGCCTATGAGCCTGTTTGGGCGATCGGCACCGGCAAGACGGCATCGCCGGAACAGGCTCAGGGAATGCACAAGGAAATTCGCATGCATCTTGAGCGCCGCGGTGTGGCCGCTGAGGGTGTAAAGATTCTTTATGGCGGCAGTGTAACCGCTGCCAATGCTTCGCAGCTTTTTGCGGAGCCCGATATCGACGGCGCTCTCGTAGGTGGTGCGTCGCTCGTTGCTGACAGTTTTTCGTCAATTTGCGCGGCAGCTGCTGCGCGCTGAGTTGTCTTGGAGATATTCATGGGTGGTGTTGTTTTTTCGATCGTTCTGACGATTCATGTGCTGGCTGGTCTTGGGGTTATTGGTCTGGTTCTGATGCAGCACGGCAAGGGTGCGGACATGGGTGCGGCCTTCGGTAGTGGTGCGTCGGGTAGCCTGTTTGGCTCGTCCGGCTCGGCAAACTTCCTGAGCCGTACGACGGGTGCGCTTGCTGCCGTGTTTTTTGTGACTAGTCTGGGTCTGAGCTACCTCGCTGGTGCCAAGGCGCCTGCCAGCAAGAGCGTGATGGAAGGTGCTCCTGTTTCTGCGCCTGCCGCCGCGCCCGAGCAGACCCCGGTCGCCCCGGTTGAAGCTGGCTCCAAGGCCAAGGATATCCCCCGATAAAAATAAGTAATGCTTGGCGCAGAGGGTGATTGCCTTTATAATGCGCGGCAACAAACAAGCTGGCCGACGTGGTGAAATTGGTAGACACGCTATCTTGAGGGGGTAGTGGCGAAAGCCGTATGAGTTCGAGTCTCATCGTCGGCACCATAAAATAAGTGATTCGCCCGCAGTACGCGGGCGTTTGCTTGCAGGCAGCGCTAAACTGCTATTCGGTTGCGGGAGCTAAAGTATGTTGGAATCCTATTTTCCAGTCCTTGTCTTTATCCTGTTTGCAGCTGCGTTCGGCTTTATTCCTATTGTAGCTGGCTGGATTCTGGGTCCGAGCAAGCCGGATGCCGAGAAGCTCTCTCCTTTTGAGTGTGGCTTCGAGCCTTTTGAAGATGCGCGCATCAAGTTTGATGTTCGTTACTATCTTCTGGCTATTCTCTTCATTCTCTTCGATCTTGAAATTGCCTTCCTTTTCCCGTGGGCGACCATTCTTCGGGAAATTGCTGCGAACGAATCCATTCGCTTGTTCGGCTTTTTTGAAATGATTGTCTTTCTCGGCATTCTTCTGCTCGGTTATATCTACGTGTGGAAAAAGGGCGCTCTCGACTGGGAGTGATCGGTCGGGCTGCCGTGCTGCATAAATTGTTGGTTAAAGGGTGTCTATGAGCATCGAGGGTGTCTTCAAGGAAGGGTTTGTCACCACTTCGCTTGATACGGTAATCAACTGGACTCGCACAGGTTCGCTGTGGCCCATGACCTTCGGTCTTGCGTGCTGCGCGGTAGAGATGATTCATGCGGGCTGTTCCCGTTATGACTTGGACCGCTTTGGTGTGGTTTTTCGTCCCAGTCCGCGGCAGTCCGACTTGATGATTGTCGCCGGCACGCTCTGCAACAAGATGGCGCCCGCGCTTCGCAAGGTCTACGACCAGATGTCTGAGCCGCGCTGGGTGATCTCGATGGGGTCGTGCGCGAACGGTGGTGGTTATTACCACTATTCGTACTCGGTGGTCCGCGGTTGTGACCGGATTGTTCCGGTTGACGTGTATGTTCCCGGATGCCCCCCGACGGCCGAGGCCTTGCTGTACGGCATCGTTCAGCTCCAGAACAAAATCAAGCGTGAATACACGATTGCCTGTTGAGTGCAGACCATCATGACTGAAAAGCTAGAGCTTCTTGCTCAATTGATGACTGAAAAGCTCGGAGAGCGCGCCAAACGGGTGGTGAATGCCTGTGGTGAGGTTACAGTCGTTGTTTCGGCAGCTGATTATCTGGCTGTTGCCGCTGAGCTTCGGGATGATCCCGCTCTCCACTTCGAGCAGCTCATTGATTTGACTGGTGTGGATTACTCCAGTTATGCCGGAGAAGACCAGGGTGGGCGTTTTGCCGCGTCGGTTCATCTACTGTCGGTCAAGAATAATTATCGTCTCCGGCTGAAGGTTTTTGCTGAGGATGAGTCGTTCCCTGTGCTGGCCTCGCTTTGCGAAATCTGGCCGAGCGCGAATTGGTTTGAGCGCGAGGCCTTCGACCTTTTCGGCATCCTGTTCTCTGGCCACCCGGATCTGCGCAGAATTCTCACCGATTACGGTTTTGTTGGATATCCTTTCCGCAAGGATTTCCCGATCTCTGGTTATGTAGAAATGCGTTACGACCAAGAGCTTGGTCGTGTCGTTTATCAGCCGGTCAGCATTGAGCCGCGTGAGAACACGCCGCGCATCGTGCGTGACGAAAATTATGGGAATGTCGGTCATGGCTGAGATTCGTAACTACACAATCAACTTTGGTCCCCAGCACCCCGCTGCCCACGGGGTACTTCGCTTGGTTCTTGAGCTTGATGGCGAAGTTGTGGAGCGCGCTGATCCGCATATCGGCCTCCTTCACCGTGGCACTGAAAAGCTTGCCGAGACCAGGACCTGGGTTCAGTCGGTTCCGTACATGGATCGTCTCGACTACGTGTCCATGATGTGTAACGAGCACGCCTATTGCATGGCAATCGAGCGTCTCCTCGGGTTGGAAGTTCCTCTTCGGGCCCAGTACATTCGCGTTCTCTACGATGAGATCACTCGGGTTCTGAACCATCTGCTGGCTGTCGGTACACACGCACTGGATATCGGTGCGATGACGATGGTGCTGTACACCTTCCGTGAGCGGGAGGATCTGATGGACGCCTATGAGGCGGTCTCCGGCGCCCGGATGCATGCCGCCTACTATCGGCCGGGTGGTGTATATCGTGATCTTCCGGATCGGATGCCCCAGTATGAGGTTTCCAAGTGGAAGAGCGCCAAGACTGTTTCCGAGCTCAACGAGAATCGGCAGGGTTCGCTGCTTGATTTCCTTGAGGACTTTACAGCTCGCTTCCCGAAATATGTCGATGAGTACGAGACGCTGCTGACCGATAACCGTATCTGGAAGCAGCGGACGGTGGGTATCGGAGTTGTCTCTCCGGAGAAGGCGCTTGCGCTCGGTTTCACCGGCGTAATGTTGCGCGGTTCCGGTATCGAATGGGATATCCGTAAGAAGCAGCCCTATGAAGTCTACGACCAGCTGGATTTTGACATCCCGGTTGGCGTGGAAGGTGATTGCTATGACCGCTACCTCTGCCGTATTGAAGAGATGCGTCAGTCGAACCGGATCATGAAGCAGTGTATCGAGTGGCTGCGGAAGAACCCCGGACCTGTCATCTCGACCAATCACAAGGTTGCCCCGCCGTCGCGTGAGCGGATGAAGAGCAACATGGAAGAACTGATCCATCACTTCAAGTTGTTTACTGAAGGGATGCACGTGCCCCCGGGTGAGGTCTACGCGCCTGTCGAGCATCCGAAGGGTGAGTTCGGTGTGTATGCGATCTCTGACGGCGCGAACAAGCCTTATCGTCTCAAGCTGCGGTCTCCTGGTTTCACCCATCTTTCAGCGATGGATGAGATGTCTCGCGGCCACATGATTGCTGACGTAGTTGCCATTATCGGAACCATGGATATCGTATTTGGAGACGTGGACCGCTGATGTTGTACCTGGTCAGCATCCGGAGCTCCGATCGACATTCTGATGACAGTAGACAAAAATGTTGAGTCCAGAATCCCTGAAGAAAATTGATCGTGAGATCGCCAAGTATCCAGCTGATCAAAAGCAGTCTGCTTCGATGGCTGCGTTGCGTATCGCGCAAGTGGAGAAAGGTTGGCTCTCCAACGAGACGATTGAGTTTGTGGCAGCCTACCTGGAGATGCCGCCGATTGCGGTGTACGAGGTAGCGAGTTTCTACAACATGTACGATCTCTCTCCGGTTGGGGCGCGAAAGATCACTGTCTGTACGAATCTACCGTGCGCGCTTTCCGGTGGTGTCCACGCTGCGGATTACATCAAGAAAAAGCTCGGAATCGACTTTAATGAGACGACTCCGGACGGACGATTCACCTTGAAGGAAGGTGAATGCATGGGGGCCTGTGGTGATGCGCCCGTGTTGCTGGTGAATAACCACCGGATGTGCAGCTGGATGACTGAAGAGAAAATCGATCAACTTCTGGCTGATCTCGCAAAATGACCTCTCAAGGAATTATTCTTTCTGGGCTTGACGGTGATCGCACCTGGCGTTTGAATGATTACGTCAAACGGCAAGGCTACGATGCTCTCAAGAAAATTATTGCGGAAAAGATTCCCGCGGATCAGATCATCGGTGAGGTGAAGAAGTCGGCTCTCCGTGGACGGGGAGGTGCGGGTTTCCCGACGGGGCTGAAGTGGAGTTTCATGCCGCGCGCATTTCCGGGTGCCAAGTATCTCGCCTGCAATTCGGATGAAGGTGAGCCGGGTACCTTCAAGGATCGCGATATCCTTCGGTACAACCCGCACTCCGTCATCGAAGGCATGATCATCGCCGGCTACGCCATGGGGTGTGAGCGCGGCTACAACTATATCCACGGTGAAATCTTCGAGGTCTATGAGCGCTTCGAGGAGGCGCTCCAGGAAGCTCGGGACGCAGGTCTCCTCGGGAAGAACATTCTCGGCTCTGATTTCAGTTTCGATCTGTTTGCGCATCACGGGTACGGGGCGTACATCTGCGGTGAAGAAACCGCACTGCTGGAGTCTATTGAGGGCAAGAAGGGGCAGCCGCGATTCAAGCCGCCGTTTCCTGCCAGCTTCGGTCTGTACGGCAAGCCGACCACGATTAACAACACCGAGACGTTTGCCTCGATTCCCTACATCATTCGTGAAGGCGGGGATGCTTTTCTTGCGCTCGGGAAACCTAACAACGGTGGTACTAAGTTGTTCTCGGTTTCTGGTCACGTAAATCGTCCCGGTAACTACGAGATTCCCCTTGGAACGCCGTTTTCCACGCTGCTCGAAATGGCTGGTGGTGTGCGCGGCGGCCGCAAGTTGAAAGCTGTGATTCCCGGTGGTTCGTCGGCACCTGTGCTTCCTGGCGCTGTCATGATGGATTGCACCATGGATTACGACTCCATTTCCAAGGCGGGCTCTATGCTTGGTTCCGGTGCCGTGATCGTGATGGACGAATCGACGTGCATGGTCAAGGCGCTAGAGCGTCTGTCCTACTTCTACTTCGAGGAGTCGTGCGGGCAATGTACGCCCTGCCGCGAAGGAACCGGTTGGTTGTACCGCGTGGTGCATCGGATTGAAAACGGCCTCGGCCGCCCTGATGACCTCGATCTACTCAATAGCGTGACCGCGAACATCATGGGACGCACCATCTGTGCGCTCGGTGATGCTGCGTCCATGCCGGTTCAAAGTTTCGTGAAGCATTTCGGCGACGAATTTGCTTATCACATCGAACATAAAAAATGCTTCGTAGCGCCTGATGTTCAGCGCGACGGCAGCAAGATTTTTGTAGCGTAGGCTCGACATGCTAGAAATCGAAATTGACGGAAAGCAGTTGCAGGTTCCTGACGGCAGTACCGTCATGGAGGCCGCTACCAAGGTTGGGGCCTATGTTCCGCACTTCTGCTATCACAAGAAGCTCTCCATCGCGGCTAACTGCCGGATGTGTCTGGTTCAGGTTGAGAAGGCGCCCAAGCCGCTTCCGGCGTGCGCTACGCCCGTTACAAATGGGATGAAGGTCTGGACCCATTCCGAGCAGGCGGTGAAGGCTCAAAAGGGTGTGATGGAGTTCCTCCTGATCAATCACCCGTTGGACTGCCCGATCTGCGACCAGGGTGGCGAGTGCCAGCTGCAGGATCTGTCCGTCGGTTACGGTGGCTCGGAATCCCGCTACCAGGAAGAGAAGCGCGTTGTCGGCAATAAGGACTTAGGGCCGCTCGTTTCCACCGACATGACCCGCTGCATCAATTGCACGCGTTGTGTCCGATTTACGTCGGAGATTGCCGGCCTGATGGAGCTTGGTCAGGCGTTCCGCGGCGAGCACGCCGAGATCATGCCGTTTGTCGAGAAGACAATCGAGACCGAATTGTCGGGCAACATCATCGATCTTTGTCCGGTTGGTGCTTTGACTTCGAAGCCTTTCCGCTTCGGCGCTCGTGCGTGGGAACTGTCTCGGCGCAAGTCCGTCAGTCCGCATGACTCGCTTGGTAGCAATCTCGTTGTTCAGGTCAAGCACGATACGGTAAAGCGCGTGCTTCCCCTCGAAAACGAAGCGGTGAACGAATGCTGGTTGTCTGATAAGGACCGTTTCTCCTATGACGCCTTGAATTCAGCTGATCGTTTGACTCGCCCGATGCTCAAGCAGGGCGGCAATTGGATCGAGACTGATTGGCAGACTGCGATCGAGTATGTCGCCAACGGCCTGAAGTCCATCAAGGCTGATCACGGCGCAGAGGCAATCGGTGCACTGGCTTCGCCGCACAGCACGCTGGAAGAACTGAATCTTCTGCAATCCCTGGTCCGGGGGCTCGGTTCCGGAAACGTCGATTTCCGTCTCCGTCAATCTGATTTTTCCCTCGACGGTCAGCGGGGCGGGGCACCGTGGCTCGGGATGCCGGTTGCTGATATCGGCTCCCTCGACCGCCTCTTCATTGTCGGGAGCTTTTTCAGGAAGGATCACCCCCTGATCGCGCAGCGTGTGCGTCAGGCGGCAAAATGCGGTCTGAAGATCTCCGCGGTGAATCCAGCCTTTGACGACTGGCAGCTCAATCTTACCAACAAGGCGATTGTTGCTCCGAGTGGCATCCCAGCCTTCCTGGCCTCCGTGGTCAAGGCACTTGCTGCCGAAAAGGAGCTGAGCCTGTCTGGTCCCGTGGCTGATGTGTGTTCTGGACTGGATGTGTCTGAGAGCGCTCTTGCCATTGCCCGTAGCCTTGCGTCTGGTCGTAAGTCGGCCGTGTGGCTTGGTAACTTCGCTGTTCAGCACGAACAAGCTGGCCTTATCCATGTGCTCGCTTCCGAGGTTGCACGTCTGGCCGGGGCTAAATTGGGAGTGATTGGCGAGGCAGCCAACAGTGTGGGTGGCTACCTCGCAGGGGCTGTACCGTTCGTTGGTGACGTCAAGGGCAAGAATGTCTCTGAGATGCTCGCATCCAAGATCAAAGCCTATCTCCTGCTCGGCGTTGAGCCAAGCCTGGATATGGCCGCTGGCGCCACCGCGCTGTCGTCCATTCGCGAGGCAGAGATGGTTGCTGTCCTTTCGCCGTTCAAGTCTGCTGAATTGATGGAAGTTGCGGATGTGCTGCTGCCGATCGCTCCTTTCACTGAGACCGCTGGTACTTTTGTGAACTGTGAAGGGCGGGTGCAGAGCTTCTTCCCTGTTGTGAAGAGCCTTGGTGAATCCCGTCCGGGCTGGAAGGCCCTGCGCGTTCTCGGTTCCACCCTGGGACTTTCCGACTTCTCGTTCGAAACGGTTGAAGATGTGCGTGCTCGCATGGCTCCGGTCTTCTCGGGCGACGTGAGCGGACTTTCTAATGATGTCGGTGCGAAACTTGAGAAGCTTCCGGTCAAGTCGGCTGCAATCGAACGAGTTGCCGATGTGCCGATTTACTTTGCTGATCCCATCGCTCGGCGGGCTGCGCCGCTGCAGCAAACCGTCGATGCGACAGCGCCGGTAGCAAGAATGAATCCGCGCACCGCAGATGCTCTTGGTCTGAAGGTCGGCGGGAACGTGAAGGTAAGCTCCGCAGCAGGGAGTGCTGTCGTGGCGCTGGTTGAGGATGCTGGGGTTGCGGAGGGTTGCGTGCGTCTTGCAGCTGCGCATTCCAGCACTGCTCAGCTCGGTGGCTGGCATGGTGAAATCAGCGTGGAGCAGGTGTGATGGAAGCCTACATTGACCCGGTAGCCCAGTTTTTCGGCCCCGCTTGGCCGCTGATCTGGTCGTTGCTCAAGATCATCGGCATTATTGCGCCGCTGTTCCTTTGCGTTGCTTACCTGACGCTTGCTGAGCGTAAGGTGATCGGTTACATGCAGGTACGTATCGGCCCCAATCGTGTCGGGCCGAGGGGGCTGCTTCAGCCGATCGCCGATGGTGTGAAGCTCCTGCTCAAGGAAATCATCGTTCCGTCGGGTGCGAATAAAAGTCTCTTCATCATCGGCCCCGTTCTAGCGTTGGGGCCCGCTCTGGCTGCATGGGCGGTTGTCCCGTTTAGCGAAGGCTGGGTCATTGGGAATGTGGATGCCGGTCTGCTGTTCCTGCTCGCGATTACCTCGATCGAAGTCTACGGCGTGATCATTGCGGCCTGGGCTTCTAATTCGAAGTACGCATTTCTTGGCGGGATGCGCGCGGCAGCACAGATGGTTTCTTACGAAATCGCCATGGGTTTTGCCCTTGTCTGCGTGCTGATGATTTCTTCGAGCCTGAATCTGACGGATATCGTGAATAGTCAGGGCAAGGGGCAGTGGGCCGACTGGGGTTTTGGATTCCTAAGCTGGAACTGGCTGCCGCTGTTCCCGATGTTTTTGGTGTATCTGATTTCTGGCATCGCCGAGACCAACCGTGCTCCGTTTGACGTGGTTGAAGGCGAGTCGGAAATCGTAGCGGGTCACATGGTGGAGTATTCGGGTATGGCTTTCGCACTCTTCTTCCTCGGAGAGTACGCGAACATGATCCTCGTCTCGGCGCTCACCTCCCTGCTGTTCCTTGGCGGCTGGCTGTCTCCTGTGGGTTTCCTGCCTGATGGTTTTGTCTGGTTGGCACTGAAGGCCTCGTTCATCCTGTTCTTGTTCCTGTGGTTCCGTGCGACCTTCCCGCGCTTCAGGTACGACCACATCATGCGTCTGGGCTGGAAGGTGTTCATTCCGCTCACGCTGTTTTGGGTCGTGGTTGTCGCGGTTTGGATCATGTCGCCGCTGTCGATTTGGAAGTGAGGCTCTAAATGGGTGCTTTGAAAGATTACGTAGGAAGCCTCTTCCTCAAGGAATTGCTCAAGGGTATGGCGCTTACCGGGCGTCACCTTTTCGCGCGGAAGATTACTGTCCAGTATCCGGATGAGAAGACGCCGCAGAGCCCGCGTTTCCGGGGGCTGCATGCGCTGCGACGTTATCCGAATGGCGAGGAGCGCTGTATCGCGTGCAAGCTTTGTGAGGCGGTTTGCCCGGCAATGGCGATCACTATCGAATCGGATGCTCGGGACGACGGATCGCGTCGGACCACCCGTTACGACATTGATCTGACGAAGTGCATCTTCTGCGGTTTTTGTGAAGAAGCCTGTCCGGTGGATGCAATCGTGGAAACCCGGATTTTCGAGTACCACGGTGAGAAGCGCGGGGATCTCTACTACACGAAGCAGATGCTTTTAGCGGTCGGAGATAAGTACGAGTCGCAAATTGCAAAGGATCGCGAGACCGATTCTCGCTATCGCTGATAGAAGCTCGAGCTGTCTTACATCGAAACGGACGCGGTCATGGATTTTCAGACGGTTGTATTTTATTTCTTCTCCGCTGTGATGGTTCTGGCGTCGCTCAGAGTCATTACCGCCAGGAACCCGGTGCACGCGGCGCTCTTTCTTGTGCTGGCTTTTTTCAGCGCCGGCGGTATCTGGATGCTCTTGCACGCAGAGTTCCTGGCAATTGCACTGGTGATGGTTTACGTCGGTGCGGTTATGGTTCTCTTCCTGTTCGTCGTGATGATGCTCGACATCAATCTTGAGCGCATCCGGCAGGGGTTCTGGAGCTACTTGCCCGTTGGCGCGCTGGTTGGAGTGTTGATGGTAGTCGAAATGATCATGGTTCTCGGTGGGCGTTATTTTGGTCTGGAAGGAATGCCTGAACCGGGCCCGGCGCCGGCTGGCTACAGCAACACCAAGGAACTCGGGCGTCTGATCTACACGGATTATGTATACCCGTTTGAGCTTGCCTCCATTGTTTTGCTCGTAGCTATGGTGGCCGCAGTGGCGCTGACGCTTCGCAAGAGAAAGAATGTCAAGAAGGTCGATCCTGCGCAGCAGATTTCCGTTAAGCGTGACGATCGGGTTCGCATTGTGTCGATGACTTCGGAAAAGCGTTAAGTCAGCTAGCGATCGTCCAGGAAGGGAAACCAGATGCTTTCGTTGTCTCATTATTTGATATTGGGCGCCATTTTGTTCGCCATCAGTGTGGTCGGTATCTTTCTGAACAGAAAGAACCTGATCGTTCTGCTCATGGCGATCGAGTTGATGTTGCTGGCTGTTAATTTGAATTTCGTAGCGTTCTCTTACTATCTCGGGGATGCCGCGGGGCAGATTTTTGTATTTTTCATCTTGACGGTCGCGGCTGCAGAGTCTGCTATCGGGTTGGCGATTCTGGTTGCTTTGTTCCGGAACCTGCGCACGATTCATGTCGATGATCTGGACAGTCTCAAGGGATAAGGAAGCTTTTCGATGACAGGGATTCAGAAGCTCTATCTGCTCGTACCTCTTGCCCCGCTGTTTGGGGCAATTGTGGCGGGTCTGTTCGGCAAGGCCATTGGGCGTGCAGGTGCCCACACCGTGACGATTCTCGGTGTTGCTGTTGCATTTGTTGCGTCCATCTACATCTACCAGGATGTCGCCGCAGGGAACGTGTTCAACGGGACCCTCTACACTTGGGCTACCTCTGGAGCCCTGAAGCTTGAAGTTGGCTTCCTTGTGGATTCGCTCACTGTGATGATGATGCTCGTCGTCACGTTTGTGTCGCTCATGGTGCACATCTACACCATTGGTTACATGTCCGAGGATCCCGGCTACCAGCGATTCTTCAGCTACATCTCGCTGTTCACGTTTTCGATGCTGATGCTGGTCATGTCTAACAACTTCCTTCAGCTGTTCTTCGGCTGGGAAGCGGTTGGTCTGGTTTCGTATCTGCTTATCGGTTTCTGGTACACGAGGCCGACTGCGATTTTCGCAAACATGAAGGCGTTTCTTGTCAATCGTGTTGGCGACTTCGGTTTCCTGCTCGGTATTGGTCTCGTCGCCGCTTACGCGGGAACGCTGAATTACGCTGAGGTTTTTGCCAAGAGCCCCGAGCTTGTCTCGATGGTCGTCCCGGAAACGGGTTGGCCGCTGATCACTGCCATCTGTATCGGTCTGTTCATTGGTGCAATGGGCAAGTCCGCCCAAGTTCCTCTGCACGTTTGGCTGCCGGATTCGATGGAGGGTCCGACCCCGATTTCTGCACTCATCCATGCGGCAACAATGGTGACCGCTGGCATCTTCATGGTCGCCCGGATGTCCCCGCTGTTCGAACTCTCCGAGACCGCACTGTCGTTCGTTCTTGTGATTGGCGCGACGACTGCGCTGTTCATGGGCTTTCTCGGGATCGTTCAGAACGATATCAAGCGCGTCGTTGCGTATTCGACGCTCTCCCAGCTTGGTTACATGACGGTTGCTCTGGGTGTTTCTGCGTATTCGGCAGCAGTTTTCCATCTGATGACCCACGCCTTCTTCAAGGCGCTGCTGTTCCTCGGTGCCGGTTCCGTGATCATCGGGATGCACCATGATCAGGACATGCGGAACATGGGTGGTCTGTGGAAGTACATGCCTATCACCTGGTTCACGTCACTTGTTGGTTCGCTGGCTCTGATCGGCTTCCCGTTCCTGTCGGGTTTCTACTCCAAGGACACGATTATCGAAGCTGTGGCGCTCTCTCACATTCCGGGGTCTGGCTACGCCTACTTCTGCGTGATTGCTGGTGTGTTCGTTACCGCGTTCTACTCGTTCCGGATGTATTTCCTGGTATTCCACGGCGAGGAGCGCTTCGGTCACGCCCATGACCACGCTGAGCATCACGAGGATGAACACCACGCAGATGCGCACGACGAGCATGACGCCGGTGGGGACGACCACCACCATGGTCTCGCGCCGGGTCAGAAGCCGCATGAGTCTCCGTGGGTCGTCACTTTGCCGTTGGTTCTGCTGGCTATCCCGTCGATGTTGATTGGTTTCTTCACGATCGAGCCCATGCTTTTCGGTGACTTCTTCAAGGGCGTGATCCATTTTGCGGAGCATCACCACGCTATGGCTGAGCTCGGTGAGGAGTTCCATGGTGCCGTTGGTATGGCGCTGCATGGTTTCACCTCGCTGCCGTTCTTCCTCGCGATGAGTGGAGTTGTTGTTGCCTTCGTCTTCTACATGGTTGCGCCTTCAATTCCGGCTGCAATCATGAAGACCTTCAAGCCGATTCATACGCTGCTCGAGAACAAGTACTACTTCGATAAGTTCAATGAAGTTGTTTTCGCAGGTGGCGCTCGTCTCCTCGGTAAGGGGCTCTGGAAGATTGGCGATCAGACGCTGATTGACGGAATGGTGGTAAACGGTTCGGCCAAGGCTGTTGGTCTTATCGCTCAGCTTTCGCGGTTGTTCCAGAGCGGGCACATCTACCAGTACGCGTTTTCGATGATCATCGGGGTGTTTGTGTTGCTGACCTTCTGGTTCAGCCGTGGTTGATCAGAGCCAGTCGTGGTAATGCGTAACTAAGAGATTTAGGACTTTTGCGCTGCAATTGAGTGCTTAGAACGGACAGTTGAGATGACGGGTAATCCTATTCCATTCCTTAGCCTTGCGATCTGGGTCCCGATCGTTGGTGGGTTGCTGACACTTGCGACGGGTTCTGATCGTAATGCCTCGGCCGCGAGGTTCTTGGCGTTGCTTTCTGCCTTGGCAGGTCTGGCGGTAAGCATTCCGCTGTACACGTCGTTTGATGTTACGACCAGTGCCATGCAGTTCGTGGAGTCCTACCCATGGATTCCTCGCTTCAACATTAACTACGTTCTAGGGGTGGATGGCATTTCCGTGCTGTTCGTTCTGCTGAACAGTTTTATCACTGTGATTGTTGTTGTGGCGGGCTGGGAAGTTATTCAGGAGAAGGTTGCGCAGTACATGGCCGGTTTCCTGATCATGTCTGGTTTGATCAACGGAATCTTCAGCGCTCTTGATGGTGTGCTGTTCTACGTCTTCTTCGAGGCATCCCTGATTCCGCTGTTCATCATCATCGGCGTATGGGGCGGACCGAATCGTGTTTACGCCGCGATCAAGTTCTTCCTCTACACGCTTGCCGGCTCGCTGTTGATGCTGGTCGCTCTGCTGTACCTCTTCATGGAGTCGGGTGGTAGCTTCAGTATCCTCGACTGGCACCAACTGAAGTTGGGCATGGATGTTCAGTCCCTGGTGTTCTGGGCGTTCCTCGTCTCGTTTGCGGTGAAGGTTCCGATGTTCCCGGTGCACACCTGGCTGCCGGATGCACACGTTGAAGCTCCGACCGGCGGTTCGATCGTGCTGGCTGCGATCGGCCTCAAGCTCGGCGCGTATGGTTTCCTCCGGTTTTCCCTGCCGATTGCACCGGATGCCAGCCATGCCTTTGCGCCGATGATGATCACGCTGTCGTTGATCGCAGTGATCTATATCGGGTTCGTCGCGCTGGTTCAGACCGACATGAAGAAGCTGGTAGCTTATTCGTCGATCTCCCACATGGGTTTCGTGACTCTGGGCTTCTTCATCTTCAATCCGCTTGGTGTCGAAGGTGCGCTGGTTCAGATGATCTCCCACGGTTTTGTGTCGGGCGCCATGTTCGCGTGTATCGGCGTGCTGTATGACCGGATGCATTCCCGCCAGATCGCGGATTACGGCGGCGTTGTGAATGTGATGCCCAAGTTTGCGGCCCTGTTCATGCTGTTTGCCATGGCTAACTCCGGTTTGCCAGCGACCTCCGGTTTCGTCGGCGAGTTCATGGTTGCGCTTGGTGCAGTGCAGTTCAACTTCTGGGTGGGCTTTGCTGCTGCGACGACCCTGATCGTCGGCGCCGCGTACACCCTCTGGATGTACAAGCGCGTGGTGTTCGGCGCCATCAGCAATCATCATGTGGCGGAGCTCACTGACATCAATAATCGAGAGTTTGTGTTCCTTCTCGTCTTAGCTGTTTGCGTCCTCGTGATGGGTATCTATCCCTTCCCCGTCACGGAAGTTATGCATGCGTCGGTCAATGATCTGCTCAAGCACGTTGCTACCAGCAAGCTTTGATCCAAATCGCGAAAGATCCCTTAGGACTGTGGCGTTGATATGAACTTTGTGATTCCCGATTTCTATCCAGCAGCAGCAGAGTTGTTTGTTGTTGCGATGTCGTTTGTTGTTCTCATGGCGGGAACCTTCGCCAAGGACTCCAAGGGCTTGGCGTACTATTTGACGCAGCTGACGCTGATCGGGGCGGGCGCCATTACTCTGTTTTCGATGGACGGTCAGGTTGGATTCACGTTCAGCAACATGTACGTGGACGACTTGATGGGCGATTTCCTCAAGCTGATGCTGTACTTCGCCGTGGCGGTCGTCCTGCTGTACTCCCGTGGGTACATGATCGATCGTCGCATGGAGACGACCGAGTATTACGTCCTGGCGATCTACGCGACCCTCGGCATGATGGTCATGATCGCGGCCAACCATTTCCTGACGCTTTATCTCGGTCTGGAGCTGTTGTCCCTGTCCCTGTATGCGATGGTTGCGCTTCAGCGTGACTCGGCGCGAGCGACTGAAGCAGCGATGAAGTATTTCGTCCTGGGTGCGCTGGCTTCCGGTCTGCTGCTTTACGGCATTTCGATGCTTTACGGTGCCACCGGTACGTTGGAAATCTCCGGCGTTGCACAGGCTGTCTATCATCAGGCGGCCAACAAGAATGTCCTGATGTTCGGTCTGGTGTTTGTCGTGGCTGGTCTGGCGTTCAAGCTGGGTGTCGTTCCGTTCCACATGTGGATCCCGGACGTCTATCACGGCGCGCCCACTTCGGTGACGCTCATGATCGCCTCGGCGCCCAAGCTGGCTGCGTTCGGCATGGCGATGCGCCTGCTGGTGAATGGCCTGTTCGAGCTGGCTGATCAATGGCAGTCGATGCTGATGTTCCTGGGCGTGCTGTCGATCGTTCTGGGTAACCTCGCGGCCATCGCGCAGACGAACATCAAGCGCATGCTCGGTTACTCGGGTATCTCGCACATGGGCTTCATGCTCCTCGGCCTGATGTCCGGCGTTGTGGGTGGTGATCGGCATTTCGCACTGAACGCGTACAGCTCGTCGATGTTCTATGTTGTTTCGTACGTGCTGATGACCCTGGGTGCCTTCGGTGTCCTGATCCTGCTGTCCCGTGCCGGGTTTGAAGCGGAGAACATCGACGACTTCAAGGGGCTGAACAAGCGGAATTCCTGGTTCGCCGGCGTGATGGCGATGGTCATGTTCTCGATGGCCGGTATTCCGTTCTTCATCGGCTTCTTTGCCAAGTTCTCCGTGCTCCAGGCCGTGGTCGCCGCCCGTTACTACTGGGTTGCCGTACTTGCGGTGGTGATGTCGCTCATCGGTGCGTTCTACTATCTCCGTGTCGTCAAGGTGATGTTCTTCGACGAGCCGGCCGACGCGACCCCGATCAATGCGCCGGCTGACATGCGCGTGCTGCTGTCGATGAATGGCGTTGCCGTTGCGGTGCTCGGGCTTGTGCCGCAGGCGCTCATGTCGCTCTGCGCGTACTCGCTGCTTGGCTCGCTGTAATCTTCGACGTTCGAGATTATCTTGTTCTACGCTGTCTTCTCGGTGCTGGTTGGGCTGGTGAATGCGATCTTCGTCAGTGATCGCTTCTTTGGCCTAGTCAGGCTGGGGGGAGGTGGGGGCAAGGGGCTCGGGGTCCGGTTGCTCGAGTTGGCGGTCATCGCAATTGCGCTGATGGTCGGGTTGAGCCTGCTTGAGGCCAGTTCACATGGCTCGGCGTACAGTCAGGGATGGGAGTTTTACGCGATTACAGGCTGCGTAATGCTGGTGGCAGTATTTCCGGGCTTCGTGTATCGCTATCTCTGGAAACGAAGTGCGGCTTGAACGTTTCACAACAACACCCGGGAACCTCCCGGGTTTTGTTTTCAGGCAGCCGGGTTATCGATTTGGGTCAAGTTTCGCCGCTGGAACCCGTTGAAAATCTGGCAAGTGGTGGTTCAACTCAGGCCTAGATGCATCCTGCTAGAATTGAACGAAGGTGGTCCGGTTCGTCAGTTCTGGTGAGTTGTCCTGAGTCTCATTCAACAAAGTCCGTAATCGCTCATGATTCAAAAAGCTGAAAATTTTGTGATTGTTGGGAGAACAAGCGACGGCAGAACTTTTCGGCCGAGTGATTGGGCGGACCGGCTGTGCGGGATCATGTCGGTTTTCGGTTCGGATAACCGGATGACTTATTCGCCTTATGTGCGGCCGGCCTGTAATCTGAGGGGTGACAAGACGGTTCTAGTGGATGCGAAGATTCACGACATCGAGCCACTCGCGTATAACTTCCTGCGCAACTTTGCTAAAGACAATGATCTGCAGGTCGAAACGCTGCCAGACAGCTATTTTGATTGATGGGTTTTCCGCCACGGGCTGTGGATGTGGCTTGTGAGGCTGGAATCAGAAAGGTAGTGCGATGTTCGCACTACCTTTTTTATTTTCAGAGCAGGATCTCGACGAGATCGGGATGGCTGAGGAAACCGCGAGGGCTGGCGGTTGCACCATAGGCACCGGATTGGAAGATAACGACGAGGTTGTCGGGATCGCATTCGGGCAGCGCCATCTTCTCGGCGAGGAGGTCCAGCGGCGTACACAGCGGGCCGACGACGGATACCGGATCGGTGAGCGGCTGGTCCATCCGGTCGCCAATCGTCACCGGGTAGTTCTTCCGTATCACCTGGCCGAAATTTCCGGAGGCCGACAGGTGGTGATGCAGGCCGCCATCGGTCACGAGGAAGCAGTGATTGCGTGAGACCTTCTTGTCGAGAATCCGGCAGACGTAGATGCCGGCCTCGCCGACGAGGTAGCGCCCGAGTTCGATGACGATCTGTGCGTCCGGAAGCTTTGTTCTTGCGTCGGCCTGAATCACCCCAAGGTTCTCGGCGATTCCTGTGAGATCGAGCCGGCGTTCGCCTGGAAAGTAGGGAATGCCGAAGCCGCCACCGAGGTTGAGGAATTTCACGGGCGTTTGCGCGTGCTCCGCGAGCCTCAGCGCCAGCTCGTAGCTCTTGCGCTGGGCCTCGATGATTGCTTCGGCGCGCAGGTTCTGCGAGCCTGCGAAGAGGTGGAAGCCTTCGAAACTGAGGCCGGCACTGTGGATCTCGGCGAGCGCCTGGGGCACCTGCTCGGCGTCGATGCCGAACTGCTTGGGGCCGCCGCCCATCTTCATTCCGGAGCTCTTCAGCTCGAAATCCGGATTGACCCGTACCGCCACGCGAACCTGCCAGCCGGTGGCCTGCCGGATTGCGCGGAGTTCGGTGATTTCGCGGAAGGATTCGATGTTGATCAGGATGCCGGCAGCGACCGCCTGGCGGAGCTCCTCGTGGCGCTTTCCCGGGCCAGCGAAGCTGATTTCGTGGGGATCTGCGCCGCTGTCGAGGGCAACCTTCAGCTCGTTGGCAGACGCCACGTCGATCCCGTCCACCAGCCTGGCCATGTGGTCGACGAGGGCGGGCATGGGGTTCGCCTTCATCGCGTAATGGATCTTGATGCCGGCCGGCAGTGCGGCCCGCAGCGCGGCGACACGCTGGGTCAGCAGTTCGCGGTCGTAGGCGTAGAAGGGCGTCTGGCCAACCCGGGCTGCGAGGCGGCGAAGGGGGATGTTGCCGATGATGAGTTCGCCGTCCTTGGATCGGAACTGGTCCATTGGGGCGTGGGTCGGCTTTTCGCGGAGGGTGTCGCTCATGGCGTCGTTGGGCTGCGTTGCAGGAATTCGGTGGAGAGGGATTTCCGGTCGATCTTGCCGTTCGGATTGCGGGGCAGGGGGCCGCTGCGGGCTTCGATGGTGGTGGGCACCATGTAGGCGGGCATCCGCTGGCGGCATTCGGCCTGGAGCGCTTCGACATCTAGCGGGCCGTCCTTGCCGGTGGAGATCACGCAGATGGCTTCGCCGAGGCTGGGATGCGGAGCGCCGAAGGCGATGCATTCGCCGACCAGACCGGTGGCGTAGAGGATTTCTTCGACCTCGGTTGGGCTGACCCGGTAGCCCGAGGTTTTCATCATCTCGTCGCGCCGGCCGATGAAATAGAGGAAGCCCTCTTCGTCGCGCCGAACGGTGTCGCCGGAGAACACGGCGATTTCGGGGAGCACGAAGCCCGGCTGGCGCCCCGGGGCGGTGGCGGGGAGCGGCTTGAAGCGTTCGGCGGTCTTTTCGGGGTCGTTCCAGTAGCCCATCGCAACGAGGGCGCCGCGCTGGACGAGTTCGCCGGGCTCGTTGGGGCCGCATTCGCTGCCATCTTCACGCAGCACCATGACCTCGGCTCCCGGGATGGCCTTGCCGATGGAATCCGGGCGGATGTCGGCCTGTTCGGGGGGCAGGTAGGTGGCGCGGAAGGCTTCGGTGAGGCCGTACATCAGGAAGGGCTTGGTCTTCGGCAGATGGGCGCGCAGGGCCTTGAGGGTTTCCAGGGGCATCCGCCCGCCAGTGTTGGCGAAGTAGCGCAGATGCTCGGTGATGCCCCCGGGCCACTGGAGCTGGGCCAGCTGGATGTAGAGCGGCGGAACGGCGGTGAGGCCGGTGACCTTTTCCTTGACGACGGCCTTCAGTACGTCCTGGGGGAAGAGGTAATTGAGCAGCACAACGCGGGCGCCGCTGTGAAAGGCGGTGGTGAGCTGCGAGAAGCCGGCGTCGAAGGAGAGCGGCAGGGCGGCGAGCAGGGTATCGTCGGCGTTGTTGCCCAGGTAGCTGGCGACGCTCTTGGCGCCCGCCACCATGTTGCGATGCGAAAGCACGACGCCCTTGGGCTTGCCGGTGCTGCCGGAGGTGTAGAGGATCGACAGCAGGTCGGTGTCGATGACCCGATGGCCGCCGCTCGCGCTGGCGATCAGCTCGGCCCAGTCGGTGATGCGCTGGGCGGGGAGGTCGATCGGCTTGGCCAGCGGCCTGGTGAGGACGATATGGCGCAGGTCGTGGCAGTGGGCCAGGGCTTCGGCGATGAAGGGCAGGCGTTCGGGGGATGTGACCAGCACCCGTGCGTTGCAGTCGCGCAGGATGTGGGCGATCTGCTCGGGCTTCAGGATCGGATTGACCGGGACGAAGGCGCCCCCGGCCCGGGCTGCGCCAAAGCACGCCACGACGGTCTCGAAGCGCTTGTCGAGAAACACGCCGACGCGCTCGCCCCGGTCAAGCCCGAGGCGGACGAGGCCACCGGCAAACCGGCCCACCTGTTCGTCCAGGCCTGCGTAGCTGAGGGTCGATGTGCCGGCGGTGAGGGCCGGGCTGTCTGGGGCACGCTCGGCGGATGCCGTGATGAGTTCGTGCAGAAGCGAGGTGTTGGGCATCGATCTTGAAGCGGTTATGGGGTCTGGCCAGCCGGAATCCTGCGCCAGCCCGGTGAATGCACTGTTTTTGACAGCCCCGGAGGGGTGGCGCACGACGTAGATCACGGTTCAGAATGCGACCTTGTCGCTTATAATGATAAAGGCTTGTGCTTGCAAGGTCGCAAGGCGCGGTATCAGGTTTTGCGGTGGGTTTTTCGGACTGGAGTGACTTTTGGATACGAAGAAGGAAGTGCTGTCGATTCTCGACGAGGTTCTGAGCCTGGGCGGCGCTGCGGCTCAGTTTGATCTCGACACGCCTCTGCTGGGTGCGCTGCCGGATCTGGATTCGATGGCGGTGGTCGGCCTGATCAACTTCATCGAAGAGCATTTCGGTTTTGTGATCGAGGATGACGAAATCGATGGTTCCACCTTCGCTTCCGTGGGCTCTCTGGTCGAGTTCGTGGATGGAAAGCTGGCAGCCCAGGCTTGATCTGCCGGGCTCCGCGTCGAAGACGCCCTGAACCAAAAAACGCCGGGTCAAGCCCGGCGTTTTGTTTTTGGAGCCGCGCAGCGCTCGCCGCACGGATTGGCCCGGATCAGTTGCTGACGCTCTGGCGAAGGCGCTTGAGCTCCGGCACGCACGAGCCACAGTTGGTGCCGCACCTGGTGCGAGCCTGAAGGCCGTCGAGGGATTCGCCCGCCCGGAAGGCGGCGAGGATGTCGTCTTCGGCCACGTCAAAGCAGTTGCAGATCACCTTGCCCCGGGCTGCCTGGCCGGCAGGCGGCTGGGTGAGCGGGGCGAGCAGCCACTGGCGCACGGCAGCAGCGGAGTGCCCCTGCACCATCATGTCGGCGAGCCAGTCGGCGGCCTTGGTCTCGCCAGCGAGGCGCACCGCGGTGAGTGAATCGCCTTCGACGAGGGCGCGCTTGGCCACGTCCTTGCGGCTATCCTGGTACGAGAGCACACGGGTTGGGTCGTCGAGGGCGATTTCCCGGTCGAGGGCCTCGATGAGTTCGGGCGACAGTTCTTCACCACGGGCCTTGAGCACGACCACCGGCGAGTTGCGGCCGGAAAGGGTGAGGCTGGCATAGGGGAAGTGTGGCAGCCACTGGCGCAGGCGGTCCATCACCGCCAGCGGGTTGGGCTGGAGCTTGCCCTCGGCGTCGGCCTCGCTGCGGCGCATCACCACCAGCGACTTGCCGGCGGTGTACTTTTCCACCTGCACGGCAGCGTGCTTGAGTTCGGGCTGTTTTGAGGTCGGATCGAAGTCGGAGGGCATCAGCACGTTCACGCCCTGGCTGCCCATGGTGTTGCCGCCCCAGTGCATCGGCACGAAGCATTGCCCCGGGCGCACCGTGGCGGATTGCAGCACCTTCAGCACAACATCACCACGCCGGCTCTTCACCTTGACCAGATCGCCATCGGCCAGCCGGCGGCGTTCCATGTCGTCCTGGTGCATGTGGAGCAGGGGTTCGGATTCGTGGCTGTAGAGGCGGGCGACGAGGCCGGTGCGACTCATGCCGTGCCACTGGTCGCGCAGGCGCCCGGTGTTGAGGTGGAGCGGATAGCGCGCCGACGGGGATTCGGCGGTGATGCGGTGTTCGGTGGCCACGAAGCGGGCGCGGCCAGTCGGCGTGGGATACACGCCGTCTTCGTAGAGCCTCACCTTGCCGGCACTGGCGCCTTCCGGGAAGGGCCACTGCTGCGGGCCGGCCTGCTCCAGCATGGCGTAGCTCATGCCGGTGATGTCGAGGTCGCGGCCTCGGGTGGATTCCCGGTGCTCGTTCCAGATTTCTTCGGGGCTGGTGTAAGGGAACATGCGCTCGGCGAGTGCTCCCTTGCCCAGGCGAGTGCCCAGACGCCGGGCGAAATCCACCACGATCGCCCAATCGTGGCGTGCTTCACCCGGCGCGGACACGGCGGCCCGGACGCGCGTGATGGCGCGTTCCGAGTTGGTGACGGTGCCTTCCTTCTCGCCCCAGGTGGTGGCGGGCAGGATGAGATCGGCGTAGGTGCAGGTTTCGGTGTGGCCGAAGGCTTCCTGCACGATGACGAATTCGGCGGTCTTCAGGGCCTCGTGGATCAAAGCCTGATCCGGCATCGATTGAGCCGGATTGGTGCAGGCGATCCACACGGCCTTCACTTCGCCCGACTTGAGCGCCTTGAAGAGTTCGACGGCGCTTTTGCCCGGCGTGGCAGGCACGCTGTCCACGCCCCACAGGGCGGCGACTTCGGCGCGGTGGGCCGGGTTGGCCATGTCCCGGTGGGCCGAGAGCAGGTTGGCGAGTCCGCCCACCTCGCGCCCGCCCATGGCATTGGGCTGGCCGGTGAGCGAGAACGGCCCGGCGCCGGGGCGGCCGATCTGGCCGGTAGCCAGGTGCAGGTTGATGAGCGCCGAGTTGTTGTGGGTGCCGAACGAGAACTGGTTGAGCCCCTGGCAGTACATCGACATCGTCGCTTTCGACGTCGCGAAGATCTGAGCGGCCTGTTCGATGGCGTTCTTGTCGAGCCCGCAGATCGACGCGGCCATGGCGGGCGTGTATTCGTGAACGATCTTTTTCAGGGCGTCGAAGCCTTCGGTGTGGGCGTCGATGTAGTCGCGGTTCACCCAGCCTTCCCAAAGCATCACGTGGAGCATCGCGTTGTAGAGGGCGATGTCGGTGCCGGGGATGAGGGGCAGGTGCAGGTCGGCCGCTTCGGCGGTGTCGGTGAGGCGGGGGTCGATCACCACCAGCTTCATGTCCGGGTTGGCTTTTCGCGCATCCTCGACACGCCGGAAGGCGATCGGGTGGGCGAAGGCGGTGTTGCTGCCGGAAATGAACAGGGCCTGGGTGTGGCGGATGTCTTCGTAGCTGCAGGGCGGCGCGTCGGCGCCCAGGCTCAGCTTGTAGCCGGCCACGGCGCTGGACATGCACAGGCGCGAATTGGTGTCGAGGTTGTTGCTGCCGATGAGGCCCTTCATCAGCTTGTTAAAGACGTAGTAGTCCTCGGTGAGCAGCTGGCCGGCGCCGTAGATCGCCACGGCGTCGGGGCCGTGCTCGGCGATGATCGCGGCGAATTTATCGGCGGCGGTGTCGAGGGCGGCGTCCCAGCTCACCCGGGTGCGGGCCTCGGAGCGGCTGGCGCGCAGTTCGGGGTGGAGGGCGCGGGCGGCGAGGGTTTCGGGAGAGGCCGAAAGATGCAGGGTCGAGCCCTTGGTGCACAGCCGGCCGAAGTTGGCCGGGTGATCCGGGTCGCCCCGGACGCCGGTGATGCGGCCGGCTTCGTGTTCGATGACAACACCGCAGCCGACGCCGCAGTAACAGCAGGTGGATTTCGTTTCGGCCATGAATGCTCCTTTGATGCATGTCACAAGCAAACCATGTGCCATGCCTCGGAGCCTTGTTTTCCGCCCATCCTGGCGGATTCTGGCACCAGGATGGGGAATCGGTGAGCCAGACCGGTGCGTCGCTCAGTTTTCCTTCTTCTTGCCTGCACCAGCTTTGGGCGTGCCGGCTGCTGCTTTCTTCGATCTGGGCTTTGCTGCCGCCGGCGCTGCGACGGATCGTGAGGTGGCAGGGGCTGCGGCGGCTCGATTGGGGGTGTGGAGGATGTCGATCAGCGTTTCGAGCTGTTGGGCGCGATCGGCGTCGCCCGGAGTGCCGCGGCACCTGAGCAGCGCGCCGAGGATGCGGATCTGGGCGGTGACGGACTCGAGCTCCCGGAGCGTGACGGTGACGTCCTTCATGGCGTCGCGATAGTGGCCCGCCAGCATATCGGCTGTGCCGTCCCCCGTGTGCAGCCAGCAGGCAAGCTGGGCATCGGCCGACATGACGGCATCGAAGAAGTCGAAGGTGCGTTCGAAGCGCGCGTGAGCGGCGCCCTGGCAGGCCCGGGATGCGGTCTCGTAGTCGGTCCGGGTGTGGAGCAGGGCGTCCAGTTGCAGTCGGTTGAGATAGTTGTAGGGGTTCCAGTCGGGCGATCCGTCAGGGCTGCCCTCGCAGTGGGCGTAAGCATCGCGGGCTTCGGCCAGCAGCGGCGCGACCGCTTCCTTCCAGGGCTTGCCGCTGCGGACGAGGACGATGGCCTTGCGTTTGAGCGCGCTGCCGAGGATCGCCAGCCGTTCGGGGTTGCCGCTTGCGCTGCCGGCAGCTGTGGCGTCCGGGCGCTCGGTTGACAGGGCGATGAGGAAGCGCAGGCGGGTCAGGGCGCTGTCGGCCAGTGCCTGGGCGGCGTCCAGGTTTGCAGGATCGGCGCTGAGGCGTTCGGCTTGCCGGGCCTCCAGGTTGGCGAGTTGCTCGATGGCCGAGAGGGGCACGAGGCCGCGGGATGAATCGTCGCTGATGGCCCGCAGCCAGGCCTTGCGGGCCTCGTCGAAGCCATCGCGACCGAACTCGGCATGGAGGCGGGCGAGGGATTGCTGCACTTCCGGCAGGTTGATCCAGCGCTCGGGCACATGGCGCAGGCGGGTCTTGATGCGCTGGGCGATCTGCTTGAAGCCGCTATCCTTGCCGGCGGACTGGAGCATCTGGCTGGCGTCGGGCAGGCGGGATTCGATGCGCCGCTGCTCGATCCAGTCGATGAGCTCGTTGGGCGCGCGCATGGGGGCGTCGTCGCTGGCCGGGTTGCGCCGGACCTTGAGCTGGAAGGCCGGATCGCCATAGGCCTGATACGCGCCCCAGGTGTTGTGGTCGGGGAAGGCTTCGAAGGTGGTCGCGCGGGCCACAGTGATGGCCTCGCCGAAGCTGGCGTTGCGCTGGGTCATCTGCTCGAAGAAGGTTTCGATGAAGGTGCGGGCCGCGCCGTCGTGCACCTCCCAGCCGGCGGCCACCACGCAGCGCACGCCCATGTCGATGAGCTCCCGGGCGAGGCTGGCGGCGAGCCGGCTGCTGCCGGTGCCGATCTTGCCCAGGTGGCAGCAGTTGAGGAAGACGAGATCCGGCACGTTTTCCATCTGGCCGATCTCGGCGGCGGTGAGGAGCAGGCCGTTGGAGAGCACCACGCCGCTGCGGCAGGTGCCGTCTGCCGCCCGCTTGCCGTGGATGCCGTGGGCCGAGACCATCAGCAGGCGGTAGGGCCTGGCGTAGAGGCGGGTGAAGACGTCGGCGGCCTGGGCGTCGGGCGGGACGAAGGTCACTTCGTAGCCGACCTCGGAGAGCACCCGCGTGACGGTGCTGCCTTCGGCCGCAGCGCCGGGCAGGGCGTCGAGGCAGTCGGGCTCGGGCTGGCCGTCGGCGCCGATGCGCGGCTTCCAGCCGGGGCCGCCAAACTGGGCGTGGAAGCCCTCGGTGGAGGGCTCGGCGATCACGCAGGCGGAGAGGCTGTCGGTGCGCACCACCTGACGGCGGAAGCGGCTGGTTATGAACTGGCGCACCACGCGGGTGTGCAGCACCATCGGCCGGCCGTCCACCTCGAGCATTTCCCAGGGCAGGTTGGCGGTGGTCTCATCCACCATCAGCAGCAGGTTGTTGGCCTGGCGGGCGGCGGCCTTGAAATCCAGCGGAACCAGGAGCTGGAACAGGGTGGTGCCGAAGCCGGAATCCTTGGCGTAGAGGGTGGGGTTGCGGCTCTTAAGGCGGTCGTCGCAGAGCTTTTCGACGAGGCCCGGCTGGCGGATCTGGACGATGCTCTCGGCGCGGGCCTTGTCGCCCATGTAGATGAACTTGAGCCGGCTGGCGTAGCGGATCGTCGGGGCGCTTTCGAGCCAGAAGGGCGTCGGCAGGCTGCCGTCGCTCACCTTGTCGGCGCAGCCGTAGATGCGCAGCAGCTGGCGCAGGTTCTCGGGCGGGATGGGGGGCTGGAAGCGCGGCGTGGTGGCGTCGGCCGGAAAGTCGGTGTCCTCGCGGTCGGCGTCGCACACCACGAGGCGCGGCCAGTAATCCGAGAAGGGCGACACGCTGAGGCGCTGGCGCACGCCTTCGCCGATGAACAGCTCGTCGGCGGTTTCGAGCTGGAAGTTCATCTGCTTGAGCTCGCTCGCGAGGGTCGAGCCCAGCTGGCTTACCGCGTGGGCGGCGGAGATCGCGCTGTCGTGGAAGACCTCGATGAACTGCAGCTCGGACACCAGCGCGCGGCGGGCGTTGGTGTTCTGGGCCGAACCGCCTTCGCCGGTGGCGAAATCCCGGTTGGCCATCAGCACGCCCAGCGCCACGGCCTTCACCGATTCGGCCACGTCGAGTTGCAGCGCCGAATTGGTGCCGATGAGCAGCGAGGCGAGCTTGAGGTGGAGGGTGTCGCCGTCGGGGCTGTCGGCGGTGCTGCCGGCCTGCTCCTCGCCGTAGCGGTCGGCGGCGTGGAGGAGGTAGCGCAGCACGCCGCCGCGCACGGCCTCGCTGACGCCGTCGGCGGTGAGCTTGCCCATCTCGCCCAGGCCCACCACCACCGCGCCGCGGCCGGTGTGGCGCTGGCGCTCGGCCAGGTTGCGGGGCATCAGCACGATGGAGGCGTTTCCGATCTCGCCGGTGTGGATGCCCAGGCGCTGGCGCTGGCTGAGGGCGCCACGGACGAGGTAGCGGTCGATCACGCCTTCGGCGGCGGCGATTGGGTCGCCCCGGTAGTGGCCGCAGAGCACCGGGATATGCACGAAGCGCAGGTCCATCGCGGTGACCGAAACCTTCAGGCTGCGGTTGCGGCTGCGCGGCGCCACCGGGCGCAGGCGGCCGCCGAGCAGGCGGGCGGTGGCTTCGGGTTGGGACGGGAAGCCCGCCGGCGGGCCGGCCCGGTATTCGCGCACCACGGCGGCGTCGCCCCCGCGGCTCACCGGCAGGGGGCCGAGCTTGCGCGGGGCACCCCGCTCGAGGAGGGTCTCGATCTCGTCGAAATAGGCTTCGGTGCTGGTGAGCCCCATGTGGTCGACGGGCATGAGCCACTTGCGGTCGTTGGGCAGGCCCGGCAGGTGGCCCGAGGCCCAGGTGACCGAGCCGTCACCCTCGGGCGTGCCGCGCAGCACGATGCTGCCGCCGCCCTGCTGCTCGACGATCCCGCAGGGGGTGTTGTCGCTCTGGCCGAAGACGTAGGCGATCCGCTCGGGGGCCTTGGCCACCCAGCTGGTGTCGGCCACCGCTTTCCAAAAATCGGCGGCCTGAGTGAGCACCTTGGCCGAAGGCCTGCCGCCCAGCGTGCGACCAAACCAGAAATCGTTGTTGTTGGCAGCGAGGGCTTCCCAGGTTTCCGGGCGGTAGTAGTCACGCACGGCGGTGTTGCCGGTGTCGAGGAAGCCCGGGGCCGGCAGCAGATGCACTGCGCCGGGAAAACCCGCGACGATGTCGAGGATCTGCTGCATCTTGTGGCGGAAGTCCATCCGTGCCAGCAGGCGGATGGTGTCGGACTGGCCGAGCAGCGTGTCGACGAACAGGTGCGAGCCGTGGTGGGGAGTGCCGAGCATCACCAGCCGGCCCTCGGGCCGCGCGATGATGGCATCCCACAGGGCCGGCTTGTGGGCGATGGCGGCACGCACCACCAGGCCGCCCATGCTGTGGGCGAGGATGCGTACCGGGGTGTCGGGGTGCTTGTCGAGGAGATCGCTCAGCCGGCCGGCCAGTTGCTCGCCGAGCTTGGCGATGGGCTGGCGCCAGTCGTAGTCGAAGAGTTCGATCTGATGGGTCTTGCCGAGCTGCTTGACGAGCTTGCCGTAGGCCATGCCCACCAGCCCGGCTTCGGCCACCCTGGCCTTGCTGTCGATGGCGATGCGGCTGAGGGCGCCGCGGGCAAGGCCGAGGGGATCGAGCCAGACGCGGTTGCCGTCGGCGTCGAGGTTGCTGCCCATGATGCCCGGCAGGAAGACGAGGATGGGCGCACGGGTGTCGCCGCGGGATTTTGGGGCCGCCGGGGGCGCCACCCGGTCGTCGCGATCGATTTCCGGCTGGGCGCGGGTGGCCCATTCGGGCAATTCGGTGGGTTGGTCAGCGGTCAGCCAGCGGTGCACGGCAGAGGGCAGCGGGCGGCCGTCGGCGGTGGCGGTGTCGTCGCGGAAGTAGCGGAAGTGATTGACGTTCTCGCCCTGGACGAGGATCGCCCGGGCCTGTGCCTGGTAGGCCAGACCGCCGTACATCGAGGCGGTGTCCACCACCAGGTCGTTGTTGGCCTTATCGAAGAACATCCAGTCGGTGAACATCGTGCCGAGGCGCTTGGCGAGGCCGCCGCCCTCGATGTCGCCGGCGATGATGGCCATGCGGGTGTCGGGGCGATGGGGGACAGACGCCAGCAGCATGCCCATGGCGGCGTCGGGGAGCATGGCCTCGATGCCGGGCAGGAGCCGCGGGTCGAGGCGCCGGTTGGCGATCTCGATGACGATGCGGGTGAGCACCGCGACGCCCTTGTCGGTGGCGGCCTTCGCCTTGGCCCCGGCGATGGGGCCGGAGGCGGCGCCGATGGCAGCGCCGGCCGCCCAGCCACCCGCCTTGCGGATGAGGTTGAGGAGGCCGGAGAGAAAGACTTCCAGATTGTCGGTGAGCAGCGCCGTGCCCCGGGCCGGGCAGGCGACGCGCACGTAGCGGCCGATCTGGAAGCGCTTGGTGCGCAGCAGCTGGATGAGTTCGCCGAGCTTGGCCTGCTCCTGCTCGATGAAGCGCTCCAGATCGGCCTTGGCCGTGGGGTCGAGGCTGTCGTCCTGGCGGGGCGCCGGGCGGTATTCGCGGATCAGGGCGTTGAGGGTGTCGGCGTTGTCGGGGCTGGCGTCGATGCACAGCAGATCACCGACGAGCCCGCCGCGGGAGTGGGTGACGATGCTGAACTTTGCATTGACCGGTAGCACCCGGGCCAGGGCCAGGGCGTTGTCGATGGGGCTCTCGGAGAAGGTGTGGTGTTCGAAGCCGAACAGGCCGCCCTCAAACTGGCCCACCAGCTTCTGCCAGCTCTGGCTGCCGGGTAGCTGTCCGAAGCCGCCCAGGGTGTGGGAGCCGGTGCCGTGGATGAAGATCAGGCCAGGCTGCTCCGTGAGCGCCAGGACGGCTGGTGCCTTGTCCGCCAGCGGCGTTTCGGCGTCGATGGCGCCGCCGTCCCAGGGGTAGAGGCCGGGGGCCTTGCGGCCGCGAACTTCGATGGCCCACACGATGGCCTTGGCCCCGGCATAGGTGCCACCGGCGACGACGAGGTCTTCGACCACCGTGCCGGTGAGATCCGCGAGCCTGGCGTGGGCGGCCTTGGTGATCGCGTCCTCTTGTACGACGAGGGCGGAGAGTCGGCGCCACACCCATTCGCCGATGCCCCGGCTCCGGGCGTCCCGGGGGCGCAGGGCGGTGAGGTCGAGGGTGTTGTCGTCGCCGCGCAGCTCGGGGCGGGTGACGGCCAGGTTGGCGAGGCGTTCGGCCAGCGTGTCGGCGCGGATGAAGACCGTGGTGCCGTCGTCGGCCTCGAGGGCCAGCAGGCGGGTGTCGGGCGGTACTTCCACCTGGCGGCTGTCGTCGCCCCGGGAGCGGGGGCCGATCTCCCAGCTCTCCGCCACGATCACCGTGGACAGCAGCGGGTCGAGGAGGTCGCCGCTGTCGCCCCGGCTGCCCGCCTGGGCAAGGGCTGCGAGGCGTGCCGGCTTGCGGCTGGCGTCGGTTTCGGGGGCAGCAACGAGGCGCAGGGTGGGCAGGGCCGGGGTATTCACAACGGGACTCCAGATCGGGGGCCGATTGGCAAACCGGCCCGCGAACGGCGGGCCGGGGTTGGGTGGGGGTTACGTGAGGCTGGGCTCAGGAAAAGACCTTCCAGGCCTTGGCGGTGCGGCTGCCAAACAGTTGCGGGTTCTGGGGCAGCTGGTTGGTGGGCAGGTAGGTGGGGCTGATGGCCTTGAACCAGTTCGCGTAGCTGGCGGTGGCCGGCAGGGCGGCCAGGGCCTTGAGGGCGTAGTAGGTGAAGGCGCCGTTGGGGCGGCCCTTGAAGCTGGTGTCCCAGCTGAACTGGGTGTCGGTGCAGCCGGCCATCAGCAGGTCGCCGCCGCTGCGCGACAGGCCGCTGAGGCTGGGCAGGCTGATGGCGCGGCCGGCGGGCGGCAGGTCCTCGGGTTTCATCCAGACGCTGGGCGGCAGGAAGCGGGCGCGGGGCATGCCGGGGTAGAGGTCGCTGTCGTCACCGCGGGTGACGCTGCCGGAGTGGCAGCTGTCGGAGATCAGCAGCACGCGCACGCCGGGGGCGTGGTTGCCGAAGATCACGGCGATCTCGTCGTCGAGCAGCACCTTGCCCGAGCCGATGTCCCACGGGCACAGGGCTTCGTCGCGGCCGTCGGGTTCATCGCCGTTCTTGTCGGGCACCCAGGTGCCGTGGCCGGAGTAGGTGATGACCACCGTGTCGCCCTTGGCGGCACCGGAGATGAGGCTGCTCATCGCGCTGACCATGGCGGCCTTGGTGGCCTGGGCGTCGATCAGCGTGGTGACGGTGAAGCCACGGCCGGTGAGGGCGGCGGCCCAGTCTCTGGCGTCATTGACGCAGCCGTTGAGGTCGTTCTGGGTGCCGGGATAATCATTGATGCCGATGCACAGTGCCTTCTTGGTCATGGTCGATCTCCTTCCGGGGAATGGGCCGTCCGCGCGGGAGCGGCCCGGGAAATGACAAACGCTCTGAGCTCAGTTAAGCAGAGCTGCATGAAAGATCAATGGCTATCCGATGAAGGGTTGACGTAGGGACAGAAAACCTTTGTGCCCTTACTGCCGGGGCACGGCGGCGAGGGCCTGCAAGGCGCTGACCTGGTCGAGAACGGGCTGTGGAACGGGGATATCACCGGCCAGCATGGCCTGGATCAGGGCCGCGTTGGCGGAAACTTCCGGGTTGTCGGGCAGGCCCTCGACCGGCGGTGCGCCCCCTTCCTCGGCCGGAAAGGCGATGCTCGCAACGCCGTTGGCAAACGCTTCGAGCTGGGGCCGGCGGCGGGGGTTGGCGAAGGCTTCGCCCTCGGTGCCGCGCAGCAGCATGCCGGTGCCGCCCTGGGCCACCAGGTGGGCGTGCATCCGTTCGAGGTATTCGGGGTGGGTCACCGAGACCACCCGCACGCTGTGGCCGGGGGCAGGGTCGAGGAGCTTGGCGAGGGTGTGGGCGCTGTTGCGCACGCCCAGGCGCACCCGGGTGGCGAGGATCGGTTCGAGCCCCGGGGCGAGCACGTCGAGGGGCAGGCAGGCCAGGCGGCGCTCCGCAAGCTGGGTTTCGGCCTCGGTGATGCTGGCGGCGGGCTGGATGCCGAGGGCGTCGAGGAGCGCGAAGGGGCTGACCCGGCTTTCAAAGTCGTGACGGCCCTGGATCAGCACCGGCACGCCGGCGCGGGCCAGCAGCAGGGCCACCAGCGGCATCAGGTTGGCCTGGCGGCGGGCGCCGTTGTAGGTGGGCAGCACCACCAGCCGGGGGCCGGCCGGCACGGCGACGCGGGCGGTGCGAGCGTCGAGGGCGCGCTGGAAGCCGAGCAGTTCGTCCTGGGATTCGGCCTTGATGCGCATCGACAGGATGATGGCGCCCAGCTCGAGATCAGGCACACGGCCGTCCATCATGTCGCCGAAGAGGGATTCGGCCTGTTCGGTGTTGAGGGGCTTGGAGCCTTTCGGCCCGCGGCCGATCTCCTTGATGAAGGGGGCGTAGGACATGGCAGGAATCAGGTGCAGTGGGATGATCCGCCGAGTGTAGCGGAAGGCCCGGGCGAGGGGACGCGCGTAAGGCTTACTTTCCGTCACCCTTTTCATTGCGCTGGCGGGGAGCTATCTTGCCTTGAGGCCGCCGCGTGATGCCGGGCGGTTTCCAATTCCCAGAAATCACCGCCGGAAGGAGCAGGCCCATGCCACCCGTTGCTGCCACAACCCAGATCGGGACGACTTATCTTGACGTGAATGGCCTGGCCTATCCGCTGATGGCCTGTGTGCTGCCGGACATCAGCTGGGATGTGATCCCGCTGCCGGCACAGGACGGCGGGCGCCGGCTCAGGCAGGTTCGCTTCGGGCAGCTGACGGTGCGCTTCACGCCGCCGTCGATGGCGCCGCTGGCGGGCTGGCTGGAAGGGTTGACGAGCGGCCGGGTCGATCCGGTCGATCTGGGCGTGCTACACACCGACGGGAACGGCAAGGTGCGCCACCATCTCGTTCTGAAGGGCTGCATCCTCACCGAGCTGCGCCTTCCCGAGTGCTCGGCGGCGGGCAAGGAGATCTACGCGATCGAGGCGGTGTTCGAACCGGAGCGCGTGGAGGCCGGGCCGCTTGGCGGGGCGGTGAAGTCGGCCGCACCGGGACGCGCCAAGAAGTGGCTGGCGTCGAACTTCGTGGTCACGGTGCCGGGCCTGCCGAGCGGGCGGATCAGCCGGATCGGCGCGGTCACGCTCTCGCGCAGCCTGGTGCAGGAGGACGACCGGTTTGGCGGGCGGCTGCTGGTGGGCGCCCTGGGCTTCTCGCCGCTGGCCCTGACCGTGACCGGCCAGGATTGCGCCCAGTGGCGCGACGCGGTGCTGAAGCTGACCGCCAGCGGGGCGCACGGCGATCTGGTGGCGATCGGCGTGGAGCTGCGCGACACCACCCTCAAGACGGTGCTGGCGAACCTGAGCTTCCAGACCATCGGCCTCTCGGGGTTCAGTTTCGATCCGAGCGGCGGCAGCAGCGGCGCCGTGACGGCGATCGCCCGATTCGAGCTGGAGACGCTGAAGTTCCAGGTGAACTGATGGTCAGGCCGGCGGCCTGCCGGTTTCCCTACTTCCCTTGCCTGGGGCGGGCCGCTAACCTCTCGCTTTTTTGAGCGCGGGAGCAGGGCATGAAAATCGGGTTCGTCGGTCTGGGCATCATGGGGCGTCCGATGGCGCTCAACATTCTGAAGGGCGGGTTCGATCTGACCGTCTGGGCGCGCCGGGCCGAATCCATGGCCCCGCTGCTGGAGGCCGGCGCGAAGGGCGCGGCCAGCCCGGCCGAGGTGGCCGCGGCCTGTGACATCGTGGTGTCGATGGTTTCCGACGCGCCGGATGTGGAGGCGGTGGCCCTCGGCGCTGGTGGCGTGGCCGAAGGCGCGAAGCCGGGCCTGATCTACGTCGACATGAGCACCATCGCGCCGGCGGCGGCCCAGTCGATCGCCGCGCGGCTCGCCGAAAAGGGCGTGACCATGCTCGACGCGCCGGTGTCGGGCGGCGAGGTGGGCGCCATCAACGCCGGGCTCACCATCATGGTGGGCGGCGACGAGGCGGCCTTCGAGAAGGCCAAGGCGGTGCTCGCCTGCATGGGCAAGTCGGTCAATCTGATCGGCGGCTCCGGCGCCGGCCAGGTGACCAAGGCCTGTAACCAGATCCTCACCGGCGTGACGGTGATGGCGGTGGCCGAAGCCTTCAACTTTGCCCGCAAGAGCGGCGTGGATGCGGGCAAGGTGCGCGAGGCGCTGCTGGGTGGCTTTGCCTACAGCCGCATCCTCGAGAACCACGGCCAGCGCATGCTCGACCGCAACTTCAAGCCGGGCTTCAAGGCCTGGATGCACCAGAAGGACATGAACATCGTGGTGCAGGAGGCGCATCGCCTGGGCCTGATGCTGCCCACCAGCGCGGCCACGGCGCAGCTCTTCAACGCGATGGTCGGCAGCGGCCTGGGCGAGGAGGATTCCATCGCCGCGCTGAAGCTGCTCGAAGGCATGTCGGGGGGCTGAGATGCGCGTCGGTTTTGTGGGGCTGGGCGTGATGGGCCTGCCGATGGCGGGCCATCTGCTGAGGGCCGGGCACGACGTGGCGGTGTGGGCGCGACGCCCGGAAGCCACCGCTGACATCGCCGCTGCCGGTGCCGCGGTGTGCGCAACCCCGGCCGAGCTGGCCGCCCGCAGCGAGGTGGTGATCTCGATCATCACCGCCAGCGCCGACGTGGAAAACCTGGCCCTCGGCCCGGACGGGCTGATCGGCGGCTTTGCGCCGGGCGGCATCCACGTGGACATGAGCACCATTGCCCCGGCCACGGCCCGCAAGCTGGCTGCGGCCTACGCCGAGCGGGGCATCGGCTGGCTGGATGCGCCGGTTTCCGGCGGCGAGGTGGGCGCGCGGGAGGCGACTCTGGCGATCATGGCGGGCGGCGAGGCGGCGGTGCTGGATAAGGTGCGTCCGCTGTTCGACTGCCTCGGCAAGACGGTGGTGCACATCGGCGAGGCCGGCGCCGGTCAGGTGGCCAAGGCGTGCAACCAGATGATCATGGTGAATGTGATCCAGGCCTCGGCCGAGGCGATGCGGCTGGCGGGCGCCCACGGGCTGGACGCGACCAAGGTGATCGCTGCGCTGGCGGGCGGGTCGGCCGGATCGCGGGTGCTGGATGTAATGGGCGGGCGCATGGCGCGGCGGGATTTCGTTGCCGGCATCCAGTCGCGCCTGCATCACAAGGATTTTGCGATCCTGATGGACGAGGCTCGCCAACTGGGTGCGCCGCTGCCCATCGCGGTGCAGACCTGGCAGCAGCTCAACGCGCTGATGGGGCTGGGCGGTGGCAGGCTGGATACGTCCAGCCTGCTGAGGGTGCTCGAATCGCCGCTGGACGGACTGGAGTGAGGGCTGTGATGGATCGTCGTCGTTTTGTTGTGCTGGCGCTGGCCGGCGCGCTGCTGGGGGGCTGTGCCGGCTCCACCTTCCGGCCCCTCAAGCCCGAGGTTTCGGTGGCGGACATCCGCGGGGAGGGCGGCAACCTGCTGGAGCAGCGCTTCCTGCTGACCCTGCGGGTGACCAACCCCAACCGCTTCGAGATCCCCGTCGAGGGGCTGAGCTTCACGCTTGACGTGGCCGGCGAGCCCTTTGCTCGCGGCGTGGGCAACAAGCCGGTGACGATCCCCGCGCTGGGCGAGGCGCTGGTGGAGGTGAAGGCCACCGCGGGCATCGCCGGGCTGGTGATGCGCCAGTTCAAGAACCTGGGCAAGGGGCTGGACAAGCTGGAATACCGGCTGAAGGGGCGGCTGGTGACGGGCAATTTTGGTGGCTATGACTTCGACCAAAAGGGCGAGCTCGACCCGGCGAAGCTTTTCCGCGACGGGCGGCCTGCCAAGGCGCCTTCCGAGCAGTTCTAGTTTCGATTCCCTGCCGCCGGCCTTTCCGTTTTGGGAGGCCGGCTGGATCTTCTGCATGTCTTCCAGATTGTCCGAATTCCTCGCGGGCTGCCGCGACGAGGCGCCGCTGCAGCTGGGCGTGGTGCCCTTCGGGATGCTCTACGGCATCGGCGCGCTGGCGGCCGGGATGCCGCCCTGGCTGGCCCAGGCGGCGTCGGCGGTGGTGTTTGCCGGGGCGGCCCAGCTGGTCATCGTGCAGATGCTGGCGGCGGGTGCCGGGGCGCTGCCGATCGGGCTCACCGCTGGCCTGCTCAATTTGCGTCACATGCTGTACAGCGTGTCGATGGCCGAGCATGTGCGCCATCTGCCCCGGCGCTGGCGGATGTTGCTGGCCTACCTGCTGACCGACGAGGCCTACGCGGTGGCGATCCTGCGCTACCAGACCAAGCCGCGTCCGCAATCGGGGCCGGATGTGCGCCACTGGTACTTTCTGGGCTGCGGTTTCACCCTGTGGGCCACCTGGCAGCTCTCGACTGCGGCCGGGCTGCTGTTTGGCGCGACGGTGCCGGCGGAGTGGGACATCGACTTTGCGGTGCCGCTCACCTTCATCGCGCTCCTCACCCTGCTGATGCGCGAGCGGGCCGGGCAGGCGGCGGCGCTGGTGGCGGCCGTGGCCGCGCTGGCGCTGGCGGCGCTGCCCTTCCGGCTGGGGCTGGTGGTGGCGATCCTGCTGGGCTTGGTGGCCGGGGTGATGGCCGCGAAGCGGGGCCGGCCATGACGACGGGCGCGCTGGTCGGCCTGCTGGTGACGGTGGGCTTCGTCACCTTTCTGTACCGCTACGCGATGATCGGGCTGTTTGCCGGGCGGCGCCTGCCGGGCTGGCTGCACGCCCTGTGCCGGCACATCGCGCCGGCGAGCTTTGCGGCGCTGACGGCGGGCGAGCTGTTCATCCACCACGGCGAGGTGGTGCTGTCGCTGATGGCGCCCAAGCCCTGGGCGGCGCTGGTGGCCGCGCTGGTGGCGTGGCGCACGGGCAGCGTGCTGGCCACCATCGGGGTGGGGATGGCGGCGCTTTACTGCTTCAAGTGGCTGCTCTGACCGACCGGGCCTGATCAGGCCACGGCGAGGGAAACTTCGCGGGTGGCGCGGCGGGTGCGCAGCAGCCGGGTCATGTCGTCGGCGCTCATGGGGCGGCTGCACAGGTAGCCCTGGTAGGCGTCGCAGCGCCAGCGGCGCAGGAGGGCGAGCTGGGCGTCGGTCTCGACGCCTTCGGCGATCACCTCCAGGCGCAGGGTGTGGGCCATCGCGACGATGGTCTGGGCGATGGCGGCGTCGTCGGCCTTGGTGACGATCTCGTCGATGAAGGAGCGGTCGATCTTCAGCCGGTCGATGGGGAAGCGCTTGAGGTAGGCGAGGCTGGAATAGCCGGTGCCAAAGTCATCCACCGACAGCTGCAGGCCCAGCTTCTTGCACTCGGCGAGCAGGTTGCGGGTGTGCTCGGGGTTGCGCATCACCAGGCTCTCGGTGAGCTCCAGATCCAGGAAGGCGGGGGCGAGGCCGGTTTCGGCGAGGGCCTTGCGGATGGTGTCGAGGAGGCCGGCGTCGTCGAACTGGCGGGCCGAGAGGTTGACGCTGATCGGCACGTGGCTGAGGCCTTCGGACTGCCAGGCCTGGTTCTGCCGGCACGCCTGATGGAGCACCCAGGCGCCGATCGGCACGATCAGGCCGGATTCCTCGGCGATGGGGATGAACACATCCGGCGGGATCATGCTGCCGTCGGGCTGGCGCCAGCGGATGAGGGCTTCCATGCCGATGAGTTCGCCGCTGAGGGTGTCCACCTGGGGCTGGTAGAACAGGGCCAGCTGGTCTTCCTCGACGGCCTGACGCAGGCGGTTTTCCAGGTCGAGGCGTTCGCTGAAGCGTTCGGACAGGCCGTGGTCGAAGAACTGGAAGTTGTTGCGGCCGCGTTCCTTGGCCAGATACATGGCGGCGTCGGCGTGCTTGATGAGGGCCGCGCCGTCGTGGCCGTCGTTGGGGAAGAGGGCGATGCCGATGGAGAGCGAGATGGTGAACTGGCGGCCGTGGAGCTCGAAGGGGCGGGACAGGCTGGCCAGGATGCGCTCCGCCACGTCTTCGGGCATCGAGCCCTTGTCGAGGTTGTCGAGGACGATCACGAACTCGTCGCCACCGGTGCGGGCAACCAGATCGCCGTCGCGCACGCAGCCGCGCAGGCGCTGGGCCACGGCAAGCAGGAGCTCGTCACCGGCGTGGTGGCCGAGGGTGTCGTTCACGTATTTGAAGCGGTCGAGGTCGGTGAACAGCACCGCGGCGCCGCGGCGGCGTTCCCGGGCGGTGTTGATGACCTCGGTGAGGTGGGTGTTGAGCAGGGTGCGGTTGGGCAGGGAGGTGAGGCTGTCGTAGTGGGCCAGGTGGCGGATGCGCCGCTCGGCGTCGTGGCGCTGGGTGACATCCGCGACGATGCCCAGGTAGCCGCGCACGTGGCGGTGGGCGTCGCGCACTTCCGAGATGCTGAGGTTGGCCGGGAAGATGCTGCCGTCGCGGCGCCGCAGGCTGACTTCGTGGGTGGGCCCCATGGCGGCGGCGGAGATCGCGGCGAACCCGCCGGTCTTGTCGGTGAGCGCCCAGCGGGCGATGTCTTCGGGGGTGTGGAAGATGAGCGGGGTCTCGCTGCCGATGAGTTCGTCGGCGCGGTAGCCGAACATCCGCTCGGCCGCGGGGTTGAGGACGCGGATGATGCCGGAGGCGTCGGTATAGACGATGGCGTATTCGGCGCAGTCGAGGATGGCGCGCTGGAGGGTGGTGGTCTCGCGCAGCAGGGCTTCGGAGCGGGCGTGCTTTTCGACTTCGCTCTCGAGCAGGCGGTTGGTGTCGCCAAGGGCCTTGACGTACTGTTCCAGCGAGGCGTTGGCGTCGCCCAGGGCGACGGTCTTTTCGTCCACCTGCCGGCGCACTGCGTCGGCGCGGGTCTGCAGCACATAAATCATCAGCGCCGCCAGGGTTGCCAGGGCGAGGCCCGAGAGCAGCTGGGCGCCCGCGTCCCGGCCGACGACGAGGCTGTCCATTTCATTGTCTGCGGCGGCGATCACCAGCCAGCGGCGATCGGCGAAGGAGACGCTGTCGGCGAAGGAGGTCTTGCCGATGCGGAAGGACGGACTGCGATGGACCGGCAGGTTTGCGCTGGCGTCGGCATCGACGATCTCGAGCTCGAAGGGGCGGGGGCCGTTGGTCGGATAGGTGACCGAAAAAGCTTGTTCGAGCAGGGTGCTCACCGACATCTGGATGAACAGCAGCTCCCGGCCGCCGGCGTGGGTACGGTCGCCGGGGATCGGGCTGAGGATGAGTACCGAGGTTTGCTGGGGGCCACCGATGGCGGGCAGGGCGAAGGGGATGGTGGCGCTGATGGCCTCGGTGTGCTCGGCGGCCACGGCGGCGGCGAGGAGGGCATCGGGAATGGCGGATCTGCTCGCGGTTGCTGGCGGACTGCTGTCTGCGGCGTCGCGGGTGGTGCTGGCGGTGATCGCGGCCTTGCCGTCATCCACATGGACGATGCCGATCCGCAGGATCTCGGGGTTGTGGGTGAAGACCGGGGTGACCATGCGCCCGAGCTGGGCGCGGCTGCTATGGGGGGCGATGGCCAGCTGGCCGCTCAGGATGTCGGCCTGGCGCAGGAGGCTGTCGGTGCGCTCGCGCAGGTGGATGACCTGTTCCTGAGCGAGCAGGTGCAGACGTTCCCGGGTGGCGGTGGCCTCCTCGAGCAGCGCGGTGCGATAGTTGTCCACGGTGAGGGCCAGCACAACCGCGAAGACCAGAAGCGCCAGCCCGTAACGGCGAAGGTGGGCGGCGACCGGTCGGGACGTCGGGCGGGGGGGCATCAGGTCTCCTGTCGGACGTAAAGCGGACTTTGCCGGCTCTCAGGCCGGCTGGTCTTTTACGGACGCCAGTGCTGAATCTTGAGTTCTGGAAGGGCGCGTCAGTCGCCAAAGACGAGCCGCAGCCGCGCTGCCTCGGCGGCTTCGTCCACGTCCACGTCGGCGAAGCGCTGGGCGATGTTCCGGAACTCGTCCTGCAGGGCCAGGAAGGCCTCGATGATGTTCGGGTCGAAGTGGGTGCCGCTACCGGCGCGGAGTTCCTCGACCGCCTCATCGTGACTCACTGCCGCCTTGTAGACACGCTTGCTGATCAGGGCGTCGTAGACGTCGGCTACCGCCATCAGGCGCGCCGAGAGGGGGATGCGTTCGCCGGAGAGGCCCAGCGGATAGCCGCTGCCGTCCCATTTCTCCTGGTGGGAGTAGGCGATCTCCTTGGCGAAGCGCAGGAAGCGGGCGGACACGCCGAACAGGGCTTCGGCCCGGCTGATGGCTTCGCGGCCGAGGGTGGTGTGGGTCTTCATCACCTCGAACTCGGCGGGGGTGAGCGTGCCGGGCTTGAGGAGGATGCGGTCGGGGATGCCGACCTTGCCGATGTCGTGGAGCGGCGCCGACTTGTACATCAGGTCGATGTTCTCGTCGGTGAGCTCGGTGGCGTAGTGGGGGTTGGACTGGAGGTGGCGGGCCAGCAGCCGCAGGTAGGACTGGGTCCGGCGGATGTGGTTGCCGGTCTCGTTGTCGCGTGTTTCGGCCAGGGAGGCCATGGCGACGATGGTGGCGTCCTGGATCAGGGAGAGCTCGCGGGTGCGGCGGGTGACTTCCTGTTCGAGGTAGCTGTTGCGGTCGCGCAGAAAATCGCTGGCGGCCTTGAGGGTGAGGTGGTTGCGGATGCGGGTGAGCACCAGCGGCGGGCTGATGGGCTTGGTGATGTAGTCCACCGCACCGGCGTCGAAGCCGAGCTGCTCGTCCATCTCTTCGTTGCGGATGGTGAGGAAGATCACCGGGATGTTGGCGGTGACCGGATCGTTCATCAGCCGGCTGCACACCTCGTAGCCGTCCAGGTCGGGCATGGTCACGTCGAGGAGGATGAGATCGGGCACCGGCTTGCTGGCGGCCAGCTGCAGCGCGCGGTTGCCGCTGGTGGCGATGCGTGTGCGGAAATCGGCGCGGTGCAGGCAATCGACGATCGGCTCGATCGACTCCGGCGCGTCATCCACGACGAGGATGAGCGGGCGATGGCTGTCGATGGATTGCATCAGGCGTGGTCTCCGGGCATGGCCTTTTCCTCGAGCGTCTCGCTCAGGCTGGCTAACGCCTCATCATAATCGTAGTGCTGGATGGCGTTGGAGATTTGTGCGGTTTTTTCAATCCCAATTCGGGCAACGAGGTCGGGCCGGAGCGCCCGGAAGGTGGCGGGCGCGGTGCCGTCGGCGTCGCGCAGCTGTTGGGCCAGCGTCGTGGCGGCCTCGTGGAAGGCGGCGTCGTCGAGGGTGGCGGTGCCGTCCGCGGTTTCGGGTGGGAGCTGGGTTTCGAGCAGTGTGACCAGGCTCAGCAGCTCGGCCGACAGGGCCGGCAGCTCGGCCAGCGCTTCGCCGGCGCTAGCCCCGCGGCGCAGGGTGGCTTCGAGGTTGCGGGCGGCGTCCCGCAGGGCGTTAGCGCCCAGGTTGGCAGCGGCGCCGCGCAGGGTGTGGGCGATGCGCTCGGCCTCGTGGCGGTTGCCGGCGGCGAGCGCCGCGCCGATCTGGTCGGCGCTGCCGGCGTGGCCCGAGACCAGCCGGCGGAGCAGGCGGATGTACGCGGCGCCGTCCTGATTGACCCGGCGCAGGGCGCCGGCCACGTCGATGCCGGGCAGGTCGGGCAGCCCGGCGACGGGGTCGGGCTTCGGGTGGCCGGCGTGGCTGGCGTGGCGGAGGATCGTCTCGACCAGCCGCTCGGGGACGATGGGCTTGGCCACGTGGTCGCTCATGCCGGCGTCGATGCACTGCTGGCGCTGCTCGGCCATGGCGTGGGCGGTCATCGCGACGATGGGCAGGGCGGCGAAGCGGGCGTCCGCGCGGATCAGCCGGGTGGCCTCGAGGCCGTCCATCTCGGGCATCTGGAGATCCATCAGCACCACGTCGAAGGCATCGGGGCCGGCGGCCCTGAGTGTCTCGACGGCGATGCGGCCGTTGTCGGCCATCTGAACCACGGCGCCATGCTTTTCGAGCAGCACCCGGGCGATGTGCTGGTTGATGTCGTTGTCTTCCACCACCAGCAGGCGCAGGCCGGCCAGCTGCAGGGCGGGGCTGATGACCGGCAGGGCGGCGATGCTGTGGGCGGCGCGCATGCCGAAGGCGCCGACGATGGCGTCGAGCAGGGTCGAGGCGGTGGCGGGCTTGTGCAGGTAGCCATCGATGCCGGCATCGACGCCGCGGCTGACGACGTGGTCGTCGCCGTAGGCGGTGAGCAGGATGATGCTGGGCGGGGCGGTGAGGCTGCGATCTTCCTTGATGCGCCGGGTGGCCTCGATGCCGTCCACCTGGGGCATGCGCAGGTCCATCAGGACCAGCCCGAAGCGGTCGCCGCTGTCGGCCCGGCGCACCGCGGCGATGGCTTCGGCAGCGGACGTGACGGCCTCGCTGCGGAACGGGAAGTTGGCCAGCAGGTGGAGCAGCACGGTGCGGGCCACCGGGTGGTCATCCACCACCAGCACCCGCAGGCCGTCCAGGATGCCGGGCAGCACTTTGGGGGCGCTCTCGCCGGCCAGTTCGAAGCGGGCGTTGAAGCGGAAGGCGCTGCCCTTGCCCCAGGGCTCCCGCAGCTACCCTATCGACATCAATCGTCATCATCCTCATTGACTTCAAACCCCAGCAGAGTTGCCCGAAACTCATCGGAGGTGGCAGCCAGCAGGCGCTTGGTCTTGATGCTGGTCTTGACGGAGGTGTTGAGCCG
>ERZ650311.54-NODE-54-length-70799-cov-12.572204_pt1 | contig 70799 bp, 93 predicted proteins | sample MGYA00376247_ERZ650311 | MGnify/ENA primary metagenome ERZ650311 (study PRJEB26733, sample SAMN07839324) | wastewater metagenome | biome: small river; feature: stream; material: water | place: USA: North Carolina | collected 2016-07-28 ... | reverse complement strand
TTCTGCCCTGATTTTGGAAATTAAATTAGGGCAGTTTTCTCTGAGATGATGGAAAGGCATGGTTGTTGTCTCTGGGAAGGCTGAGAAACGCACGGGGCAATTTGAGAGTAATTGGAGAGATGTTAACACTGTTGTATAATATCTATATCGAATCGGTTCAAGGAGAAACAAAATGCTCAAAACGCTCAAAACACTCAAATGGCCTGAAAATCAAACACCAGCAGCTAAAATTTTGACTTGGGTTTTGGCTACTCCGAAAGACGAGCAAAATACGGCTTTCATTGAAATCGGTCAGAAAATTGCCGTTGAAAATCCTGAAATTTTCCTGAAATTTCTTGGAGATTTCCAGAAAAAATCTGAAAAATTTCCGGGGAATACTCAAGACAGTGCAGTAACTTCGTCAACAGCTAGTGAATGGCATCGGGCGCAGGCCATGCAGATTGCTTATAACATCAAACACAAAAACCCGATTAACGCAATTAAACAATTTCGCGCATGGACAGGTTGCACATTGAAAGAAGCAAAAGACTGCATTGATCGGGTTCGAGACTTAAAAGCGCAAAGTGAAGCTTGCTACAAATATTTGGACAAAATCAAACTCGTTATTGAATATATGTAATTGTTCTGTATTTGTGTATAATACAAAGTATAGAAACTAATCAGGAGAAGCGATAATGGCATACGTTGATCAGTCCGTAATTGATGATGTTCGAGCAGAACTGAAAGCTTTGAACAAGAAGTACGGCATGAAAGCCACAGCCAGTGGTAAAGGGACATCGAGCCTAACCATTACGATTAGCTCCGGGCCGTTGGACTTCCTGAGTCAGATTAAAGGCTACTATGCAGGGATGCAATTTCTTGGACAAAGTTATTCTGTACAAGACTGGCAAGAACTCCGGGGTTGTGCCTTCAATCATTATCACGATGAAGACAAGTACACCGGGAAAGAACAAGAGTATTTGAAAGAAATCAAACGCATTGTGTACAAACATCATTGGGACGATTCTGATGTTATGACGGATTATTTTTCTTGCTCGTACTATATTCATGTAAAATTTGGTAAGTGGAATAAATCTTACAATTGCACGAAAGGAATTGTATGAAACGGTTAAGCAAGGTTCTGTATCTTCCTGCACTTTCCGAAAGTGAATTTCGGCTTATTGCTATGACTGTTCTCCAAAGATGGCAAGAAAATACACAGTTTTATATAGACGACCTTGAAAAGATTAATGTACGTTGCGCAGACCACTGGCTTATAGGGTTTGATGGTAATATTGTACAAAAATGCATCAAAGAAATTTATACTAAAGAGTTTGAGGATTGGTTTAATAATAATGCAGATACAAGAGTGAACGGTCATCTTGCTGGAGTTCCTAGACTAACTGCATGGCATGATGTCAAGAAATACGCTCTTGATGCTTGGCTAGTTTCTAAGGGCTTGTAATTTTTGTTAAAAGCCTAGATAGCCTGTACTTTGAATTTTTGTTAAAAGCCTAGATAGCTTGCATTACAGAAAAGACATAAACAGGGCCGTAGGCAATACCCACGCCGTCAATGTGGGTATTTAACCCTACTGGCAATGTGGGTATTTAAGTGGCATGGGAATTGCTTTGGCATGGTTTATGCTTATGGGTTGTCTGGATACAATATCGCGCGCATGCGTAGCATGAAGTATGCCAACAAAACCGATATGGCATAATTTGCGCTTATGACACATATAATGCGCACGTTATGACATAATGCGCTATGATTCTCTCAATGGTCGATTCTGACCAGAACCAAAAGGGTAAACGTGAGCAAAAATAAATTGAAGTTTAGAGATGCGGATAAAGTACAGTCGAAGCTGGCACGCAAAGCGAACGAAAAAGCGCGTCAACAATATCGCGCAGATCAGCGGCAAGCTAAACGGAATTTTGAGGAATAATTTTGCAATGCTGAGACTATTGTGATATAGTCTCACTGTGGCAAAATTGCCAATAACCCAAAAAATGGAGTAAATCATGCGCTACACTGCGACAAAGTTTGTCACATTGGAAAATCTGACAGAGACAAATGCGCCTAAAGCTGGCCAATGGGTCAAAAACGAATTTGGTCAACGCGGTCAATTTCTCGGTGTCACCCTGACAGGGACTGTAGTAATCCGCTGGCAGCGCTATGCAAAGTTTGAGCGTGACGACGCGCGAGCTAATAAGCCGCTCCGGCAGTTTGCCAAAATCTACGGCAGCAAATAGTCTAGGGCTATTGACAAAGGTAAACCATATGAAAATCGTATCTTTCTCGCGCGTATCGTATAATATTGGGCAGCGGCTCATTAAACGAATTGGCCGTTATGCTGCGGCTCGCATGATGTATAAAAAAGGTATAAGCATTGACCATGCTCTCGACTATCTTGCAACGGTGCCGCAATTTGTCGCGTTGTCTCGCCGCCACTGGGTGTATCGCAAATCTAACGGGAAATGCATCAGCATCGAAGCGATCGAAGCAACAAGGGGACAACATGCAATACATTAAAGGCGTGGGATCGCATAATCCGGGCGATTGTGCAATTCAGGCGCTTACAAATTGCTTAGGCGTGCCATATCAGTCTAATCTGGAGCTTGCCCGTAAACGCTTTGGCTATCCTGTTTCTTCATCTGGTGGCGTAGACTTTGAAAAGTATAATAGTTGGTTGATTACAACGGCTAAACAAGTCTGCACCTTTAATGGCGTGCGCGGTTGTGTATGGGTAGCGGCGCGGGTTGACGATAGCAAAGCGAAACGGTACGCGCAACGGGTTACGCTAGGGCAATGGTTACGCCAACCCGAAGCAATAAACGGACGATGGATTATCGCTATCCGCGGCCACGTTTTCGCAGTAGTTGACGGCATTGTGTGCGATAATTATGCACCATCTGATCGTTGCGTTATGATCGCAGCTTACAAAATGCAGGATTAGAAGGATTGAAAATGCTAGAATTTGACCTCGATACATGGTGCGCAAAACACTCTTATGTGACGCTCTCTAGTACTAAATCAGTTGCTTTCGGTTTTGTGCAAAGTTTAACAGCGAGCAAAAACGATATTGAAAAACTACAACAAATCCGATCAATCGAAAAAGTAAATGGACTCAATTTTGATTAAAGTCAATTTAGTACGGGTTAGCGCCAATAAGAAAACAGGGCCGATTCCCGTTAGTTACACCACACCAGAATCATGCCCGGACGCATGCCCGCTCAAGAAAAACGGCTGCTATGCTGACTCTGGACCCGTGCACTATGCATGGCGCAAGGCAGAGAGTCACGGGGTAAAATGGCAGGAGTTTTGCGACAAAGTCGCTGCACTCCCGAAGTTGCAATTGTGGCGGCATAACGTAGCGGGTGATCTCCCTGGACAAAACAATGCAATTGATGCGCAAGCGTTGCGGGAATTGATCGCAGCGAACAAAGGTAAACGCGGGTTTACATATACGCACTATCCAATGGATAACGCAGACAATCGCAAAGCTCTCGCACTAGCAAATGCTCGCGGTTTCACGGTCAACGTTTCATGTGAGACATATCAGGAAGCTGATACGGCTATTAGCTATGAGGTCGCGCCCGTTGTAGTCTTACAAGAAGTTGACGCGCCTAAAGTTAGCTACACCCCAGCAGGTAATAAGGTAGTGACCTGCCCCGCGACCTATAGGGAAGACGTCACCTGCCAATCGTGTGAATTATGCTATAATATTAGCAGGCGCGTTATTGTCGGATTCCCTGCGCATGGTACAAGTAAACGCAAAGTGATTAACATTATCAGGAGTGCGAATAGTGCAAGCAACGCAGATTGACCGCGGAGCAGTTATTGACAAATATGCTCAAATGTGTATTGACTCAATGGATATTGACGACCTAATCGCGAACGAAAAAGCACGCATTGAAGCGGATATGCAACAAGAATCGTTAGATTCTCTGGCAGAGATTATTTTGTCGGAATTCCCTGATGATTTCCCGGAGCTTGCACAATGTGGATAAACCCTAAGAAAAAATCCGTTGACTTTGCGTCTGTTTTGTGCTTAGTCTGGATTATGCTTTGTTTGTTGCTTGTGTATGCTCCAATTGCATATGTGTGCAATGCTGTTTTTTCGTTTCACTCGCAACGAAATAACTAGAGCAAACAACCTAGAATAACGCTTAATAAAGCATCAGAGAATCGGCAGAATAGAGTCATGGTAGTAATTCAGCTACTGAACAAAAGGTAAATCATGGCACTCAAAACAGGCATTCAAAAAAGTAGCATTCAACCGCGCGTATTTATCGACGTTCTACAGGATACGTCCGGTAATGTCGCAAGCGTAGAATTGCACGGGCGATATTATGATAAGAATGGATACTTGCAAGCATTGCTGCGGGATGATGGCGAAGCTTTCGAGTATGACACAATCGCGGGTGCGCTACGGCACTTGGTTACTCTCCGAACTGATCGCACAAGGGGAGACAATGCTGTGAAGTATGCGCATGCGCATGCACCTGCTGAATTCTCTGTTTGCATTACTCGGATGATTGTTTAATGGTCGTATGAAGAAACAGACGAAGAAGAAGAATTAGAGTAAACAACCTAAAATAGTTGTTGACAAGACCCAATGAAGTTGGCAGAATAGAGTCATGGTAGCAATTCAGCTACTCTTCTAAACAAAGGGATAGGGACAGATATGGGTAAACGTTACTCCACCACCTACAGTAACGGTGTCACCGTCGAGACTAGTAGCGCTCATGAAGCGAACAACTTTATCAACTATGACGACGTACAGACGTTTCGCATTGCTGGTATATTGGTAAGCGCCGCAGAATTTTTCGCCTGCGTTGAAGCGGCCATACAAGCCGCGTGGGACAAAAAAGCCGAAACGCATCGCCGCGTGAGCGTTATACACGGCGCGACGCATCTAAGCCGCGTTGAAAAATGGATTCGTAAGTGATTCAGCTACTTTAAGCAAAGGGTAAACCATGAAAACAGTTAATGTATCAAAAATTGTAGCGGGTGCAATGGGCATCTTTTCTGTGAAGGGTGCCTATCATGTAACGGGCTTGGAGCGTAACCCGGCGTATAATTTATGCGGTGTGTACATTGAACACGACACAAAGGGTGAAGATCGTGCATGCACCTTTTGGTTTGACAATGAGGGCGATCTGGTAGACTCCGAAGGCTGCACATTCAGTGAAGCTTTTGAAGATGCACTCGCAGACTGGATCAATACACAATAATAGCCGGTCTATCGAAGGGCCTTAAATAAGGCCCTTCTAATAGAATGGTTTATTAACAGGGAGTGAAAAATGTCCGTAAACTACAATGCACCTTGCCGCGTGACGATTTTCGCAGAAATGCCTGGCGGTGAAATCCGAACGATACGGATTCCCTTTACCGGATACGGTGCAGACAGGCATATTAAACGATGGTTTAATCGCGATGCGTTGCGGGTAACTGTGAATATCTACAGTCGGAGTAGCGGACGTAATATCGGCACGGTGATAGGTGAGAGGGGATAGGGTGGAATGCTATATAACTATTTAATTAAATGGTTAAATAGATATGCTGACGGCATATGCAATACAGTTGCATAAAGCCACATAGGATAACATGCAATATAGTGCAGATGAGAATCGGCGGTTATACATGAGTTATCCACAGGTTTATCCACAGGATGCAACGCATGAACAATCGCGCGTAAGTCATTGATTATGCAGGGATATTTCAGAATTGAGGAGCGCAGGTAAAGTACGGGCGGTGGGGCTATCAAGACCCCCTGCCAAGCTGCGTATAAATATCCGAATGTCATGTGCAATATATTTCATAGGATATTTCCTTGATATTTACCCTGAACAATTACTTTCATATTTTAAACAAATATTAAAACAAAGGCATTATTATTCATATTTCGTAAATAATCTGAACGGAATCTATGCAGTGTTTGCATGAAACTATGCACATTAAGCATAATGCGGCGCATCCAGAGCATTGCACTTTAGAGTAAAGCACCTAATATCTGCATAAAATAAATATATTTACCCTATTGACAATTGGATATTTTTATGCTAGTAATTACACCAATTATCCTGTTTTATCTGACCATACTATGCATAATTTGAAAATACGACCAACAACCTGTTGCACAAATACGCATTCCTGAAGCGGAAAGGCACCTTCCTGCGTTCCAAATACTTTTCTGGTATCTGCACTCATCCAAGGTATTTCTAATCGCTCTAAAAGGCTATAATCAAAGAATCATCCTAATCTGTCCCTGAAAGGGTCGATTTACTCCGTCACCAGACCGCCTATACAGACATAATTACAAATATAATTACCTTATTGTTGTTGTTTTATTTACCATTACGTCTATAGTTACCTTGTAATTAGAGTTATTGATAGCTTTTCAGCTATCTTTAAGTAGATAGGGTTACATAGATATTAGATACTTTCAGTATATAAGTACTATGCATGATACCTATATATGTAACCTACATAAGTACTATTTATAGTACTATACATATAGTAATATTAGGGTAGCATACTTCTCACAAAAAGTCAATACTTCTTGTTCTTGGTGTTGTGCTAAAAGTCTAAGGGTACTTGACAAAATGTAAAAAGTATGCTAGACTAAAAGTACTTACATAAGTAGATACATCAGTAAGGCGTTAGATACATGAAAGATACCTTTGTATTGTGTTTAGCCCCTCAAGGGCTTACTCCTTATACATAAGATATTTCATAAAATGTAACCTACTATCTGATGTAATTATTTATATAACTACATACATAAGAATATTTGTAGATATTTGTAGATATATTGTTATTGTGCTAAAGGAGTCCGAAGGACGACTGACATTATTGCACGAGCTTTGAATTATTGCGAACGCAAAGCATTATTGCGAGAAACTTGACTTTGGTGCTTGCTTGTGCTAGAATTACATTCATCCTGAACTGTAGATCAGGACTTACTAACATAACTATGGAGGAATCCTATGAAAGAAAAAGAAGACAAGAAAGTCATTGAAGCCTATGGTTTTATTGAATTTCTCAAACTTGTACAAGCTGGTATTCAAGAGGGATATGAACTAGATTTCATAACTAATGAAGGATTCCCGCAACAAATGGGTACATACTACCGAGGAACCTTACTTCTACAAAAAGAAGAAGTAAAAGTTCACAAAGCTGAAAAAGTTGATAAAGCTACTAAGAAGGAAAAAGCTGAAAGTAAAGAAGTTAAAGAAACTAAAGAAGTTAAAGCAGCAGAAGTTTCAGACGTATAAAGCACCAAAGGAGTACAAAGACATCAATGGCATCAATGGCAACAAAGTCTTTAAAAAAGAAGGTTGAGAGTAAGCCTTTAAGAATCCAAAGAGATAATAATAAAAATTCTACACAAATCCCGAATATCTATCCTAAGACACAGAATCAAGAACATCTTGTAGATTGCTTAGAAAATGATACAGTAGTTGTCGCTGCGGGGAGTTCCGGCGTAGGCAAGACCTTTATTGCGTGTCATCATGCAGCTAAACAGGTGCATTCTGGGAGAACAAAGCAAATCATCCTTATACGGGCATATCAGCCTTTAGCTGGTCGTAGTATTGGGTTCTTACCCGGAGAATTAGAAGAGAAGCTATTCCCATACTATGCTCAGATGATTTCATATTTAAAAGATTTTCTTACTCCTGCTAGAGTTGATATCTGGCTTAAATCAGGAGTAATTGAAATTTGTTCTTTAGAAACAATCCGAGGAAGGTCTTGGGATTATGCTACTATCATTGTAGATGAATGTTTTGACCCTTCAACAGAAGTATTAACTAGAGATGGATTTAAGAGGTTTGATAGTTTACAAGAAAACGAGCAGATCGCTTCATATAAGGAAGATGGTTCAATTACTTTTGAAATCCCTTCTCGATTAGTTGTAAAAGATTATAATGGAGAGATGGTAAAACACTACAGAGACCAATTTTCAATGCAAGCTACTGCGGGGCATTCTGCTGTATTTGAAATTGATGGGAATCTTCATAAACAGAGATTTGATGCAAAACTGAATTGGAAAGCTAAAATTCCAACCACAGGAGTATTGAGTAATCAATCTATAAAAGACACTTCAGTCATTATAGATTGCGCACTACAGGCTGATGGAACTTATTCAAAAGCATCTACAAACAGTCCATACTGGGAAATCCAGTTTTCAAAAGAAAGAAAAATAACGAGATTTAGGCAAGCATTAATAGATGCTGGAATTAAATACAGTGAATACGCAAGAGATAAGGCTGGAAGAATTAAATTCTATTTACCAAAATATAGCCCAAAACTGTTTGTAGGGAATTTGAAGGAAAAGAATTTTGATCTGTCTAAAATCCTCGAATATTCATATGCACAGCAATTTATTGATGAGGTAAAATACTGGGATTCTCATATCCGTGGAGAAAACTATACTTATTGTTCTACCAATTTACACAATATTGAGGTAGTACAGGCTATTGCCCACATCACAGGATACTCAGCAAATTTTGGTGTTCAAGAGGATAAACGAGATATTTTCAAAACCAAACCGAAATTGAATTACCGTTTAAATGTTTCTAAACTAAAATATAAAACGGTTCAAAAGATGAAAACTGAGAAAACAAATTACTCCGGAAAAGTATATTGTGCGACAGTCTCTACTGGAATGATTATTGTTAGACAGAATAAAAAGGTATTTATCTCTGGTAATTGCCAGAACCTGTATGCAGAAGAGGTACAAGCCTTAACTACCCGTATCGGAGAAGGTTCACAGATGATTTTCTTAGGGGATGATTCTGGAGTACAGACGGATGTAAAGAATAAGAAAGATGGACTGTCGTACCTGCTAGGTATTGTCGATAAGTACGATATCCCGAATGTAGGGATTACTTATCTAGGATACGAAGATATTCTCAGACACGATATTGTTAGAGAGTTCGTTATTGCTTTCGATAAAGAACAAATAGAAGAAAAGGAGAGACATGCAAAAAAATTATAGAGTTTCTAACAGAGGTCGTAATGAAGAGGAAGAGGATAATGATCCGTTTCAAAAGGAGAAATTCTTATCCTATGCTGTATCAAATAAAACCTTTAGTAAATTAGATGTATACCTTGATGAAGCAATTCAGGAATCTAAATATTACAGACCATTGATTGAGCATATGCAGAATCTTTCTGAAGGTGATCAGGTTATTTTCCATATTGATACTTATGGTGGAGACTTGCATGGTGCTCTAGCCATTATCAATGCTATTTCAAATACGGATGCTGAAGTAGTCGCAAATATTCGTGGTGCTTGTATCAGTGCTGGTACAATGATTGCCTTGAGTTGTCCTCTGGTACAAGTGCAGAAGAACTCCTATATGATGTTTCATCAAGCTAGTTTTGGTAGTGCTGGTAAGCAGAAGAATGTAGAAGACCATGCTCTATTCTTTAGTGCAAAAGTACGGAAGAATATGCATGAAATCTATAAAGATTTTCTTACTGTAGAAGAAATTTCAGATGTAGATAAAGGTCTTGAAATCTGGATTGATGATGAAGAAATCGTAGCTAGACTAGAAAAAAGACTGGAAAAACAGAAGAAAGCTGCTAAAATCAAGACTAAAGCAGTGAAGAAGGAAATAGAAGCGTAATAAGGAGACTATATGCTGAAGGTAGAGAGATTAAGAGAATTACTTAAATATAATTCTGAAACTGGCGAGTTTACTAAAAATTCGGGTAAACCCCTAGTTCCTGATTTCTCTAACCTTTTGCATATTTACGATCCAGAGACACGAAAAGTAACTAAAATGAAAGCTGATTTAGTTGCTTGGATTTTATTTTATGGAATTGCCCCTTCAGGTGATTTTAAAATCTTGCACAAGAATATGCAGGACAGTGATAATCGAATAAATAACCTGACTTGTGTTTCTACAGTAGAATACAAACAAATTAAAGAGGCTTACTTAAATCTCACTGAAGATATTCAGCTTTTTATGCACCCGAAAGATAAGTTTTCTTATATAGTCCAATACCGTGAAAATGCAGTAATTAAGAAAAAAGTTATCAGGGATAGCGAAGTAGCTAAAAAATTTGTATTAAAGCTTAAATTAAAATATAGTAAAATTCTTACAAGATATTGTATTTTTGATGAATAAGCTTGACTTTCTAGCAAAAATGTGCTAGTATTGTTAAATTATTGATTTAGACAGCGCCGCATAAGCTGTCTTTACTCTGTCAAGTTCAAGGTGCGCCTTATTACTTGACCCCGGATAAGTAACCGGGCCGATAAAGGAAGGTAAACAAGGGGAATGAAGAATAGCCAAAAAGCACACAAGACCTATAAGTCACCAAAATACTCGAATATTTGCAGTTTGTGTGCTACAATTTACAGAACAGAGGTAGCAATTGCAAACGGAATCTGTGATACTTGCAGATTTGCGATTGATGACTATTGGAGTCTCCCCGGAGATAATTTACCCGGATATGAAGTTACCTGTGCTATAATTCCTTCTAGAGCAGAAGCAAAAAGATACGATGATGAAAATTAATTTGTAAAGTTCGAAAAGTAAGTTAAAATATGCATAGTTGGGTTTATTTACTTGTCTTGTGCTTAGTTGCTATTTACCTAGTAATAAGATACTGCACAATTAAATAGGTCTATAAATACTACGGTTGCATCGTCTATAAATGGTTAGGACACCGGCCTTTCAAGCTGGAAAATCGGGTTCAACTCCCGATGCGACTGCCAAACAAGACGTAGTCGCATGTTTGCGTCTACTGCCAGAATAAAGCACCAGCTTTAGACTGTTGCCAAAATAAGAAAGTACAATACTGATGACATTATTGGTTTATATAATTTTTATAATTTGTTTCTTAGGACTATTTATTATGGAAGGTAGCCTTCCGTTTAATCCCAAAAAGCCAAAGTTTTGGAGTATTAGACAAGGACTATTCTAAATATACCGATCTTCTGGGGATTCGTCAAGCGGTCTAAGACAGTGGGTTTTGAGTCCGCCATTTCATAGGTTCGAATCCTATATCCACTGCCACTTATTAAGGAAAATAAGACATGACACTGATTGAAATCTATGTAGTAATTCTAATTCTAATTGTGATTCTTACAATCCTTGGGCATTTTAGTTCTAAATTAAACAATACTGTTTTGGTTTTGTTTTTGACTGTAATTGCAATGTGTGTTGGCATTGTATTTGTTAAATTAGGGATGTTTTTACATACACTATATTTGATGTAATTTAAGTTTTTACGTGTTGTAGAGAACAGTTACTTCTTTTTGTAAAAGAGTGGTCGTTGGTTCGATTCCAACCCTGTCCGTATGGGCGGGTAGCTCAGTGGTAGAGCACTAAATTTTCTGTTTTCGCCTGTTACCGTGCTAAAATTTGATTTACCAGCCGCTTTGCGGTAGATTTGTACGTGCTGTTTGTTTCAGTTACTTCTATATTTTTGAAAAAATACTGAAACTATTTGTTGCCGTAATAGGTCTGAGTGCCAATAATACTCAATCGTTCTTGTTGATAGAAACAGTTACTTGCACTTTTGGCTAAGATGCAACGGATGGCCGCATCACCTGATTCTAAATGTTACAGAAAGGATAAAATATGAAACTTAATCGAGTAGAAAAAACTAAAGAATTTACGCATGAAGGAGCAAAAGCTGCTTCGCAAACCCTTGAACAAAAGCTTCGCCGTACTGTCTTGACGACAATGCTATGGGAAGACGGGTTCTATGAAGATGGTGAAAGCGTAACTCAACGTATTGAAAATTATGTTAAAAAGCTTCCGTTTACTACGGTTGAGCAAATTGCTCTTGAAGCTAAAAATAACATGAAACTACGTCATGTTCCGTTGCTAGTTGCTGCGCTCGCTCCTAAGTATTTTGAAGGAGCAAAAGTAGGTAATCTGGTTGAAGCTGTAATTCAACGTCCAGATGAAATGGGTGAAATTATCTCTATTTACTGGAAGCTGAATGGAGCAGGTAAAATGATTCCTCGTCAAATGAAGTACGGGATTGCTCGTGCATTCAAGAAATTTAACGAATATCAACTTGCGAAATATGACAGCAGCAATGCAAGTGTAAAGCTGCGTGATGTTGTGTTCTTGTGCCATATTAAAGCAGGTAAAAATGCTGAACTTGGTTCTAGAATCGCTCGTCTTGTAAATAAAGAAAAGATTCCTCTTAAAACAAAGAGCGGATTCCAAGTCCGTAAGGAATACTCGCTTAAAGCAAAAGTTCCGCTTGGTCTTGCATCCCCTGAAACTTGGGAGAATCGTTTGTCTCGTGGTGAAGATAAGAGGACTGTCTTTACTGAACTGATCCAAAATAATCAGCTTGGTGCAATGGCTCTTCTGAGAAATCTTCGCGGAATGAAGGAAGCTGGTGTACAATCTTCTTTGATTGCTAAAGCGATTGGCTCTGCAAGAACAGATAAGGTTCTTCCTTTCCGTTTCTTGTCGGCTTATCGTCATGCACCAAAGTTCCGTATTGAATTAGAGCAAAAGATGCTTGAATGCGCAAAGAATTTTGATAAATTAGAGGGACAAACTGTTCTTTTAGTAGATATCTCTGGTTCTATGAGTGCTCAAATGTCTTCTAAGTCTGATCTGACTAGATTGGATGCTGCTCGCGGCCTTGCAATTCTTTTAAGAGAAATTGGCGAAGATGTAAAGGTTCACGCATTTGATACAAGAACAGACGCCAACCTTGTACAGAGAGGCTTTGAGTTAGGTGATAAATTGCAATTGCGTGGTGGAACTGATATCGGTCAAGCCGTTGCGTATGCAAGAACAAATTATCCTAAAGCAAGTCGTACAATTGTAATTACTGACGAACAATCGTATTCAGTTGTAGGTAAACCAGCAGGAAAAGGCTATATGATTAATGTAGCTAACTACCAAAATGGTGTATCGAAGAGTGAAAATTGGGAGAATATTTCTGGATTTTCAGAAGCAATTGCTCAATACATTGTAGAATTGGAAAAACTAGACTAATCTGGTTTCAGCCAAAAAGAAAGTCTTCGAAAGAGGACTTTCTATTGTGGTTGTAGCTTAGTTGGTAAAGTGATAAACAGCTAGACTGTGAATCTAGCTGTCGTCGGTTCGAACCCGACCACCACCCCATAATTGTTGTTTTGTGAATGCTGTAGATTTCAGTTACTTCTTTTCTGGTAAAAAAGACCGGCCTGTTCGATTCAGGTTTTAGCTGGTGCTGGTATTACACTGAAATCATTTGTTGCTTCATGTTTTAGTTTGTACCTAATTGTGGTACAATAAGTTTGTGCGTGTTAAATATATCAGTTACTTCATTTTACTTGAAATAAAACCCGAAAATCGCTGATATAGATTGTTACCGTAAAATTTTATATTGTAGGTGCTGTAGATTTCAGTTACTTCTCCGACACTTAGAGGCTTGGGGGTTCGATTCCTTGGCTTCGGGCTGGATGCCCTTTTACTGAAATCGTTTGTTGCCCTAATTATTTTATTGGCATGTAGCTCAGAGGTAGTAGCTCTTGACTGTTAATCAAGCGGTCGGTGGTTCGATCCCACCCGTGTCAGCCAAATTTTAGGCTCATTGGTTCATAGGTTGATCACTCGCCTGTCTAGCGAGAATAAGGGAGTTCGAGTCTCCCATGAGTCGCCAAAGTATAGTAGAATAGTTCAGATAAAGAAGAGCATAGAAAAATTTATAGAGAGGCTAGTAACTTAGAGTCCTAAAGTGCCGACCTCATAAGTCGAGAATCGTTGGTTAGAATCCGACCTAGCCCACCAAATTATTGTAGGCGTAAACCGTTAAGGAGGCGGGACGGTCTGTAAAACCGTTGCTTAATGCTCGCTAGGATCGTTACCTAGAGCCTGCACCAATATATTAAGGAGAAAATATGAAGCGTAACAAACCAAACTTCAAAATTAAGACACTGTTTTTTGCAATTACTTTTGCAACGGCAGCGTTATCTGGTTGTGGAGGATCGTCCTCTCCTGTAGCAACGCTTCCTCCAGAAGCTCCGCCAGTAGTAAGTCCTGTAAAATGGGAAGTAAGGGAATCAGTAAGTTCAGTAGTAAAAGGAAACTATCTATCTGTTGTTAAAAATTCAGATAGTTACGACATTTATTCAAACTTTAATGGTTCAGATAATACTCGTCAAGCTAAACTTTACAAGTATTCTGGTAAATCATTAGACACGATGCAAATCCCTGTAGTAGATTTAGATATTCAAGGGAAGTATCTCCGTACTATTGGGCTACAGAAAGACACTGATGGGACAATTTTTGCTATTTTGAGAGTGTCTGATGGGCCTTATGGTTCTGGAAGCTATTATCCATATTTTGCCAAAAAAGATACAAATGGTAAATGGAGTTATGTAGATAAAAAATTGTGGCTAGGAAATTCAAATAGTAATACTCTAATTGTAAATCCTGATGATTTTAGCCCTCCTTCTCCTCAATTACAAGATCAAAAGTTTGTGGTGTACGATGATAGTTTTGGTGTTAAAATTGCTTTAGCTGCTAGTATTAACGGGCTAGATTGGAATGTTCTTAATGTAGGCGGCAAGCCTAAAGAATTACTTCCTTCTGAAAAAGCAAAAGACAACCCACAGTTTATGTCTGCTGTAAAAACACCAAATGCAACACACATTATTTATGCAAATTGGTCAAATTCAGAAGCATCGGCAACTAATCTTGTACATCTGTATTCTGAAAATGGAGAAGATTTTTGTGTTTTGGACTCAAATTCAGCTACAATGAACGGGGCAAAAGGGACTACACTTTACTACGATGCCGACAATAAAGAGGTGCATGCAGTAACTAATGGAAAACATCTTGCTTTCAAGGATCAGAAATTTTCATGTCCAAAATAATTAGTGTAGAATCTTATGTAGATTTAAATAAAGTGCTTGTACTTTATCCTTTCGGGAAATTACTTCACTTTAGAACAGGGAAAAATAGTTGGGTAGGATTGTACAATCGTGTACAATTTCATTGGAAAGATAGGCTCTAATGACGATTAGGGATAAGCAGTAAGATTCCCGTTGTAAGATACGGATATCGGCGAAGTTCTGCAAACAGACTACTTGGTCGCCTTAGTAGTCTCCTTATTTTGAAAGGAATAAACGGTGTGTGGCGCAGCTTGGTAGCGCAACTGCTTTGGGAGCAGAGGGTCATACGTTCAAATCGTATCATGCCGACCATATTATATGAGAAATATAAAAGTTAAGGAAGACTTGAATTATTGGTAGATTCAAGCGGATTGCTAATCCGTGGCCGTTGGTTCGATTCCTTGATCTTCCGCCAAAAAAAAAATAGGAGAAATTATGAGTTCTGTAGTGCATTTTAGGTTAGAATTTGAAGTTCAAAATGAAGCTCAATACATTAAAATTATTACAAAACTTGTAAAAGAATTTCCACATTGGAATTCAATGTTAAAATAGAGCATCAAGATAATGGAAAACAAGATATATTGTTTGTACTGGGGATTATTCTTGTGGAACTAACCTAAAACGAATTGCAAATATTTTACACAAGTGTGAGTTAAATATTTAAATGGAGAAGTTAGCCGAGTTGGCCTAGCGGCAGTCGCCTTGAAAGCGAAAGGCTCTGAATAAGGGTGTGTGAGTTCAAGTCTCACCTTCTCCGCCAAGAAATAGTAGTAAGTTTTTCTTGGTACAAATTCTTCTATAAAGCTTAATACATCAGTGTTTTAAGCAGGATTAGTTTAGTTGGTAAAACTACAGCCTTCCAAGCTGAAGTCTCGGGATCGTACCCCGAATCCTGCTCCAGTTTTAGCCGTTTTAGCTTAGTGGTAGAGCACCGCCCTTACAAGGCGTGGGTCATCTGTTCGATCCAGATATGGGCTACCAGTTTTAAAAGGATTATATACAATTGATACTTTGCTTGTACTGTGAAAAGCCAATTAATAAAAACAAAAAATATTGTAATAACCTGTGTCAAAACAGGTTCCAGTCTGGTATACTTGTAAAAAGATGGTTAAATAAAGAAACCGAAGGGTGGACAGGAAAAACACGTCAATTAAGAAAGCATATTAGAGCGTATCTCTATTCTTTGTATGGCGAAAGTTGTCAACAGTGTGGGTGGAATAAGAAACATCCGATTGATGGAGCAATACTAACAGAAATTGACCATATCGATGGAGATGCGGAAAATTGTAATTTAGATAACTTACGTATTCTTTGTCCAAATTGTCACTCAATGACAGCTACACATCGGGCAAGAAATAAAAATTCAAAAAGAATACGTAAATAATTAAGCCGTTATAGCTCAGTTGGTAGAGCGCTGCCTTTGTAACGCAGATGTCCGGGATTCGATTTCTCGTAACGGCACCAAACACAATAAGGAGATTCTATGGAATATGCTACGATTATCTGCGGAAGAAAAAGTAAAACAGTAGAAGATTTTATAGACCCTGTTTTGTATCGAAATCTTCTAGAAAATAGAAAGCTAGAGGTAGCTTATACAAATCTTGGATGGGAGGTTATAGGGGTTTCTGCACTTCTTGATGAATACGAGTTAAACACAGACGAGGCAGCCTCTAAGATTGACGGAGCCTTACAATTATTCAAGGCACGTACAGGATTAGATGGACGTATTTATCCGTGCTTGACAACTGTGGTATAATAGAAGATTAGAAAACTTACAGTTTCTTTGTCCAAATTGCCATAGCCAGAAAACTAGAAATAACGCCCGTGTGACGGAATAGGCATACGTGTCTGACTTAGAATCAGAATTTTAGGGGTTCGACTCCCTTCTCGGGCACCAGTTTATTGTAAAATGTGAAAAGTACCCTTGAGTGGGTATACGCTTCAGAGCGTGGAAGCGGGTAGCTGAAAATATAGCAGACCCGAGTGATTTCTGATACAATATCTATCAGTCTTTATTATATAGAGTCCTATATACGTTCGAAAGCAGTTATGGGGTAATCCTTTTTCACATTTTAATGGTACATTGGCTATGTATCGTACAAACAGTCTTAAAGAATCAATCGACCAGTACAAAATATGGATTGATAATATTTTAGAAAAAGACCCAAGTGCGCTTCAACGCCTGCAAAAAGAACTTAAAGGTAAAGACTTAGTTTGTTGGTGTGCTCCAAAAGCATGTCATGCAGATTATTTATTATATTTAGCAAATCAATAATTTTAGGAGAAATAGCCATGTGTTATACAAGTTATACCCTTGGCTTCGGTAAACGAAACACTGCCGAAGTCTAATAGGGTCGGTAGTTTAAAGGCGGAACAGTTGGCTTTTAACCAACACGGAAAGGGTTCGATTCCCTTCCGGCCCACCAAGCGACTAGAACGCTTAATAATCTAAAAGATTTTATACGTCCTTAACTCAGCGGAATCAGAGTATTTCCCTACGAAGGAAAGAGTCGGGAGTTCGAATCTCTCAGGGCGTGCCAAAATATTGCGGGGTAGAGAAGTTGGAATCTCGTCTGTCTCATAAGCAGAAGATCGTAGGGTTCGAATCCCACTCCCGCAACCAAGTCAAAAATAGGAGAGTCTATGAGAAAGTTGATATTCACCTTGATTTTCTGCTACAATGTAGCCTTTGGATATATAGGGAGTTTTACCCCTGCGCCACTAAGAAATAGCGCAGAAGTGACTTTTATTGACTCTCAATTACCGGGTGTTTCATGCCTCCTAGAAGGAAGTACTATAGTGGATCACCTGTTAGCCCCTATAGTTGTTCAGGCCGCAGCTTGTGCGTTTTATGAAAAACGTATAGTAATTGCTCCCCTTACAATTGGAGCAGGGCAAATACTAGGATTACAAATAGGAGGAACACCAGATGCAGTACTCGGACATGAAATTAGGCACATTTTTGACGGCAATTTTCATCCTGCCTTTGTGCCTTTCATTGACAGCATGCACCGCACCAGTGACGAGACAAATCGAATGGTATGCAGTGCAGAACATGAACGAAACTTGCGACACGAGGAAAAACGTGTACAGGAACAATTCAGGATGCATTCAAAAGGAGAAACCCGTTGTATCATCTTCACAAATTCCTGTGAAGTAAGTTATAGAGAATTAGGGGAACTTATTCGAAAGTGTCTCGAAGAGTAAATAACGGTGATGCATACTATTTATTATTTAATTGCGGGATGAGGAAATAGGCATCCGACCGGCCTCATAAGCCGGGGTTAGGTGTTCTACTCGCTTCCCCGCTTTAGGCCGTCGCCAAACAAGATGTAGTCGTATGTCTTGCGTCTACTGCCAGTTTCTCAGGGATGGGAAATTCTTCGTGATGATATGCCTACGAAGTAAAATAAAATACGTTCCGAGTGACACACGTAAATTGTCAAATATTCTTAGCTTCCAGCCTGAAAGGCTTGGAGGCTTTTTGCGTTTTCAAATTGGAGAAATAATGTTTAAGAAAACAACACCCGATGGAAAAGTTGACCCAAATATCAATGTTGCAGGTCGTAAACCAAAAGTGGATAGTGATGGGAATAAAGTATTAACTAATAGGGAGATTAAGTCTAAAGAATTACTTAGTATTCTCCGCAAAGTAAAGCCACACTTATCACAAAGTATTATGACTGCTGCTGATATTATGAAAAATAAAGAAGCAACACACCAAAATCAATTAAAAGCTGCTGTTATCCTACTCAATGCCTATCGAGAATTAGTAATTGACCTGTACGGCAAGGATGTAGATGGTAGCGATGAAGGTGAAGAAATTCAACCTACAGCTACAGTTTCGTTTATCTATCACGGTGACGAAAAAGCTGCATAAGAAAGGATATAAATGATCCCGTATATCGGACCTGCATCTAAAAAACAAGAGATGTTCTTAAATAGTGATGCAGATATCACATTAGCTGGTGGGGCGGCTGGTTGCTTTGACAAAGATACCGAATATTTGTCTCGTACCGGCTGGAAAAAAATTAATACCTATTCAGGAGAAGAGATTGCTCAATTTGATCCGATTACGAGAGATATTCAATTTATAACTCCATTAGAGTATATTAAACTTCCTTGTAGCACATTGTCGAGAGTGTCTGCTAGAGGATTAGATATGTGCCTCTCTGATGAACATCGTGTCCCTTATTGGACAGTTAAAGATTATTCTAAGTTACCAAATGTTATTTCTTTTGGAGAAGTTAAAAATAGACACATATCTTCAAAAACAAAAGGGTGGACTGGAAATATTGGTACAGTATTTAAAAATTCATTTGAAGATGCTGATATTTCTGATGGGGAAATCCGATTGCAGGTCGCTGTACAGGCGGATGGTCGTGTAGTTAAAGAAGGAAAAGATAACTATACACAGATGAGATTTGGAAAGGAGAGAAAATACAAAAGACTCGTATCTATTTGTAAAGAATACGGATTGCGCTACAAAGATAACGGATGTAAACCATGTCCAAAAAATAGTAGTGGAGTTGAGTATGAAGTTATTGTATGGCCGTCTTTTCCAACAAAACTTTTCGATGATTTTTGGTGGACACTATCTGCAAGACAATTAAAAATTGTCGTAGAAGAAATTGGTCATTGGGATGGAACATTTGTTAAAAACAACGATAGTGTGACTATTAGGTACTTTACTAATAAAATACAAAATGCAGATTTTATACAATACGCTTTCCATTCTTGTGGAATGAATACTTCTTATGTCATTGATCGAGACAATGTAATTACGGTTAATGCTACATATTCTGGAAAAGGTTTTCGTTGCTTTGCAAATAAAGACGCAAAGGTCAATATTGAGAATTATAAAACTTTAGACGGATACAAGTATTGTTTTTCTGTTCCATCTACATTTTTGGTAGTACGAAGAAATAATAAAATATATATTTCAGGCAACTCTGGAAAGGCTCTTAGGCATGGAGAAAAGGTACTCACTACTAATGGATTTAAAAATATTGAAGAAATCCAAGTAGGCGAGTATATCCGCACACCAAAAAATACCATTGAGAAGGTTGAGGGAGTCTTCCCACAAGGGGTTGTTGATATTTACAGAGTTACTTTCTATGATGGAACATCTATTGAATGCTGTGGGGATCATTTATGGGAATACTCAATATCCAAATCAGGTAAAAGCGGGTTAGTCAGTTCCACAAAAGAATTAAAAAATCTGATTGATAGGGGGACCAGTGTAGCCGTCCCTTTAACAAACCCAGTAGAGATTTCCGACAATACTTACACATTGCCAATTAAGCCGTACACTTTAGGAGTTTTGCTTGGTGATGGGAGTATGTCTACAAATTCAGTTAGTTTTATAACTAATGATAATGAAATCTACGAAAATGTAAAAGAGGATGGGCATTTTCTAAATCAATGGCAACCAAATGAGACAAGAACAACTGCAAAAACATACGGAGTTCTTGGTGTTCAACAGGCACTGCGAAACCTAAATCTTCTAGGTACAGTCTCAAATAATAAGTTTATCCCTGAAGTTTATAAGAATTCATCAGTTAGTGACAGATTTGAGTTAATCAGGGGATTAATGGACACAGATGGATATGTTGATGATCGCGGTAATACAGAATTTAGCACAGTGTCTCTACAATTATCTCAAGATGTTCGGGATATTCTGCACTCTCTCGGATTCACTGTAACTATAACTACAAAAATTCCAACATATAAATACAATGGTGAAAAACGTAAAGGACAAAAATCCTATATTTTATATATTCGTGGATATCACAGAAAAGAGTTATTCAAGTTAACACGGAAGGCGGATCGTTGTAAATATAGAAAATTTTCAAATAAAATTGTTTCTATTGAATTTGTCGGTAGAGATGAAGCTACCTGTATTAGCGTAAGTGGACCGGATAAACTATTTATTACAACTAATTTTATTGTTACTCATAACACCTACACAAGTCTATTGATTGCACTAAAATATATGCAACACCCACGAGCTACTGGGATCATTTTCCGTCGTACTTCAGTGATGCTAACTTCTCCCGGATCAATTTGGCATGAAGCGGTTTCACTTTATAGTCAAATCTACCCGACTGGTTTAAAAATCAGAGAGAGAAAACTTGAAATTGTTTTTCCAAATGGAGCACTTTTAAAATTTTCTCACATGCAGCATGCTACCGATATGTATGATCATAAAGGTGGGCAGTACTCTTTAGTTATTTTTGATGAAGCAACTGACTTCACAGAAGACATGGTTGTTTATTTGTTATCACGTATGCGCAATGCTTATGTTGATTATAAGCCAAAAATGTTTATGATGACTAACCCGCACTATGATAGCTTTTTGCGTCTTTGGATTCAAGACTATTATTTAGATGCAAGAGGAATCCCTATTCAAGAGAGAACAGGGAACAAGCGTTGGTTTTTCCGACAAGGAAATACAATGCTTTGGTATAACTCAAGAGAGGAAGCTGTTAGGGTTCATGGTGAAGGGGCTGATAATGGAGTTTCTTCTTTCACTTTTATTGGTGCTACTTGTCACGATAATCCACCATTACTAAAAGCACAACCGGGGTATATTACAAATCTTCTCAACCAACCAAGAGTAGAGATGGAAAGATTGCTTCTTGGTTCTTGGTTCGCCCGAGTAGAAGCAGCAGGGCACTGGAAAAGAGAATGGATTACTGAAGTTGATGGACCAAACCCATTAGCAAAACAAAGAGTTCGTGCTTGGGACTTTGCTTTTACAAAGCCATCAGAATCTTCACCAAACCCAGACTATACTCGTGGAGTACTTATTTCTAAAGATATACATAAAGTGTATACCGTAGAGAATGTGGTGTCAATGAGGGATAGGGTTCATGAAGTTGAGAAACTTGTATTCGAAACAGCAAAACGTGACGGAACTGGTGTAGTTATTAGTATCCCTAAAGACCCTAATGCGCAGGCTGGTGCTTACGCGCGAGACTTACAACGAAGACTTGGTGAACGTGGCTATATGGTGCGTCTATGTCCTCCTGTTAAATCTAAGCTGACTCGTTTTGCTCCTTTTAGCAGTATTTCTCAATCTGGTTTTGTTCAGGTTGTAAAGGCTGATTGGAACAAAGAATACTATGAAGAATTAGAGGTATTTGACGGAGAAGGAAAATCAAAAGATGACCAAGTTGACGCAACATCAGATTGTATAGCTCTTTTAAATAGAGAGATTATGTTGCCCAACAGTATGAGTTTACCGAATCTTAGTACAAATGCTCCTCCAACTTTTAATTTCAATCAAGGCCAAAACATTATTAGCCTGCCTACTTTCAATATTTAAGGAAAATTAATGAAAACTAAAATCGAAAAAGGGGTTGATAAGGCACCTGAGAGATTTAAACTTGGGGAAATGGGATTCATTGGACTCCGAATTTCTCATGGTGTTAGTGCTGATGAACTTGACAGGGACTTAAATTTCCCAAATAATCTCAAGACATTCAAAAAAATGACTGAACACAGCACTATTAACGGAAGCTTGAATTTCTTTAGTGTTATTATCTCCAAAGCTTCTTGGAAATACAATCCTCCTGATAAAGCTTCTCCAGAAGAACTTAAACAAGCAGAGACAATCAATCAAATGATGAATGACATGGAGCATTCTTGGTCAGAGTTTGTTACAGACGCCTTGTCCAATATGATTTATGGATTTTCTGTTCATGAAAAAGTTTATCGTCGTAGATACAAGTCAAACGGAAGTAAATATGACGATGGATTAATTGGTTGGAAAAAGCTTGCAATTCGTTCACAAGAATCTATTGAAAAATTTGTATTCAGTGACGATGGGAACGATATTATAGGTGTAAAACAAAATATTAGTCGTATTGCTGATGCCTATAATCAATATGGGAACAGGGCTACAAATGAAGTGGTCATTCCTTATTCTAAAGTTCTTCATTTTAGAACGGGCCGTCATCGCGGTGATCCTTATGGTAAGTCTCCTTTACGTGACGCTTATTTGGCTTGGAAATATTTGACTTATCTTGAAGATTTAGAAGCTACCGGAGTAGCTAAAGATTTGATTGGTTTACCAGTTTTATACTTGCCTCCACAATATCTGTCTGCTGACGCAGGAGACTCTGAAAAAGCAATTCGCGCTTACTATGAGAATTGTCTACGAAATTTACAAATGAATGAGCAATCTGCAATGATTCTCCCTCAGATGTATGATCCAGAGACAAAACAACCACTGTTTGAACTTGAGTTACTTTCGGTAGATGGTAAAAAATCTTACGATATCGGAAAAATCAAAGAATGGTATAAAAACATGATCATGATTTCTTTGTCAACCGATATTTTAACAATGGGTCAGTCTGCCGTCGGGTCTTTCGCTTTAGGTTCAATTAAAAATTCTCTTGCAGGCACAGTTGCAATGTCTTTTGCAGCACACATCGCTGATGTCTTAAATCGTAGTTTGATTAGACAAACTTATGAATTAAATGGATGGGATGTGTCCAGAATGGGCACAATGGATATCGACCAATTGGTAGAAGTTGACCTTGAGTCATTATCTAAATACTGGCAACGTGTTGCATCTGTTGGTTTGGTTGAAGTTGATCGTGAAGTTCTGAATGTTGTACGTGCAGCAGGTGGTGCAGATGCGAAGCCTATAGATGAGCCTGTGGATAAGGAAGCTCTATCAGGGAACAGCAGCAAAGCTGGAGAAGGGATGAAAACAGCCGGTGAAGGGACAAGTAAGTCTCCATCTGGAAAAGATTCTTCAAGCATTAATGCAGATAATTCAGCATAAATTAGGGGCTTCGGCCCCTTTTTATTTAAACTAGCTTGATTTTTGAATAAAATTATGCTATAATTATTAATTATAAGGAAATTATGAATATTGTAAAATCCAAAAACCAAGAAAAAAAGCAAGTTACTTTTGTAGTAATGGTTCCAGAAGAAGTTGATGCTCATGGAGATATCACTTCTGCTGAAGAAATTGCTAAAGCCTGCCACAACTTCAATACATTTTGTGGTGTAGCTAATCTTTTTCATATGGTTGAAACAGACACATTTGATATTGTTGAAAGCTATATTGCTCCAACAGAATTTACGCTTGATGAACACCTTATTAAACAAGGGACATGGCTTCAAGTATTACAAGTTAAAGATGATACCCTGTGGGAATTAATTAAATCAGGGGAAATTAACGGACTATCTATTGGTGCTATCGGCACTGCAACAAATCTAGGAGATGACAATGCCGCAAGCTAAACGCAGATTGACGGATATCAATTTTAATAAAGAAGGTGCTCACGTAGCTCTTGTTAGTAAAGATTTGGGAGGCCCTGCCAACGGCCATGATTACTCGATGCTTATTAAAGCAACCAATTCAAGCGAAGAATTCCTTAAAAAAGTACAACAACTTCGTGTAACAATGGATTTACCTGAATTCTTGTGGCGCTTTTTCGGTATGTGGGAAGATGACGCAGAACTACTCGCTGGTATTCTAGGCTACGTTGACGAAGAAGACGCCAAAGAGTCTACCGACCCGACAGACCTATGTGATGTATACGAATCAGCTTATGCTTCGTATATTAAAGAAAAATTAAAATCTTTTGAAATTTTGAAATCTGCCTACGATGCGGAACAAAGCGCTGACAGTGAAGAAAACGCTGCTAGTGTTATTTCAAAATGTTCAGAAACAGAGTATTTAAATGTACTCAAAGATCAGGCTCTTTTTGAAAAAGCTTTACGCAAAAAAGAACGAGCAGATCAAAAACTTGAAAAACAACGTGCTAAAGCTGGCTATGCAGCGGAGGCAAATTCAATGGAGAAAAAATCAGTGCAAGACACTAAAGATCAAGTTGACGTTGCTACGCTTCAAAAATCTCTTGATGATACAGCAGCAGAGCTTCAAAAAGCAACTGCCCTTATCGAAGAATTTAAGAAAGAAAAAGCAGAAGCAATTGTTAAGAGTAAGACTGCTAAAGTCACAGAAATCGTAAAAGATTCCCCAGAAGCTTCAATTATTGTAAAAGCTGCACTTGCACTAAGCGACGAAGATTTCGATCCGTTTGTTGCTGCTGTGCAAACTGTTTATACACAGATTGAAAAGAGTGCTCTATTCCGTGAAACTGGTGCATCAGCAACAGGCACAGATAAGCAATCAGATTCTGGTGTAGGTTCAATTCTAAAATCAAAATTCAATAAGGAAAACAAATAATGGCGCTGATCGCAACCGATACATATCGCCTGAGTAACTGGCTAAAAAGCGAATACGCCCCTGAGCTTGCTTTCTGCCGTGCAGTTGTTACTGTAAATGACTCAGCACAAACTCTTGCTACTGGCACAGTACTTGGAAAAGTAACAGCCACTGGCAAATACAAAGTCTGCGTACAAACAGCAGTTGACGGTTCACAAACCGCTGACGCAATTGTTATGGACGCTGTAACAATCCCCGCAACTACTGACACTAAGGTGCTCGTACTTCTACGTGGTCCTGCTACTGTTAGCAAAAATATTGTGCTTCATGCAAGTCACGATCTTGATGCTGAAAAGGCAGCTATTTACGCCGCTCTGGAAGCTAAGAACATCCAAGTACTCGATGTTGTTTAATAGATAAGGAATAATTTAAAATGCCTACTATTCGTAGTTATACAAACGCCTTCGAGGTAGTTGACTATACAAAAGAACTAGCAGTTGTACCGAATAAATGGACTCTGCTTAATGAAGTTGGTCTTTTCCAGCCTGAATATCTTAGCACACACACTGTTACTTTCGAACAACAGGATCACGCTCTTGCTCTGATCGGTGATCAAGTTCGTGGTTCTAAGCCTCAAGCGAACCAAGATGAACTGCGTAAGATTTTCTCTTATGCTATTCCGCACTTCCCGCTTTCTGACGCTGTGCTCCCGCAAGACGTTCAGGGCAAGCGTGCTTATGGTTCAACTTCTGCTGCTGAAACAACTGACGCAGTTCTAGCTCGTAAAATCGAGCGTATGCAAAACAACTTCGATGTGCTAAAAGAAGTAGCCCGTTGGAAAACTCTTGCTAACGGTTCGATTTACGCACCTAATGGCACTGTTGCTGGTAACTTCTACACAGACTTTGGTATTTCACAAACATCTATTGACTTTGCACTTAACAACTCAGGAACAGATGTCGTAGCGAAGGTTGAAGCTGTTATTGCAGATATGCAAGATAAAGCAACCTCTGGTGACATCATCACAGGTATCATTGGTTATGCTTCTCCTGAATTCTTTGCTGCTCTTATCGCGCACGCAAACGTAAAGGACGCATATCGTTACTACAGCGCAACTGAAGGACAACAAATTCTTCGTAACCGTGCAGGACAAGGTTCTGCTGGACAAGCTGGTGGTCTGTACCGTGAATTCATGTACGCTGGTATTCGTTTCATCGAAGTCCGTACTGTTCTTGTTGGACAACGCCTAGTTGCTGTTAAGGAATGTTTGTTCGTTCCTGTCGGAACTCAAGACGTGTTCGTTACATACTTCGGACCAGCTAACAAATTTGACTTTGTTAACACAATTGCTGAACCGGGGTATATGTGGACTTACCGCGATCCGAAGGGTGAGCGTATTGATATCGACGCAGAAACTAACTTTGTTAATGTGGTTCGTCGTCCTCAACTCGTGATCAAGGGAACTACGCCCTAATTGACGTAGACTAGTGAAAGCCCCTTCGGGGGCTTTCCTTGTTTTTATAAGGAGTCCTAAATGGCATTGACCAATATTGAAAAAGTCCGAATTGAATTGCAGGACACTGAAATTGGACTACTTCTTTTGTCTGATGATGAAATACAGTATTTTTTAGACAAAAATAATAATTCAGTTGCACGCGCTTCTATTGATGGAGCAAAAAGTATTCTTCTAAAATTATCTATGCGTTCAGATGAAACAGTGGATATTTTTAGTATTAAAGGTTCAAAAGCCGCAGAACAATACAGAGAGTCATTGAAACTGTATCTGCGCGATCCATTCTTGAACCCAGTCCTGACCAATGTTCAAGGATGGGTTGGTGGAGTAAGTAATAAAGAGATGACGACAAATGACGAAACTGCCGACAACAACTATGTTGATCCAATCGGTAATAGATATGTAACAATTACTCCTAAATATTTCTAATGTCTTTACAATTTTTTAATGCTTCAAAAAGAGCAATTAGCAGACAAGGTATAGACTGCACATATGTGAAGCTTGTTTCAACTTATGATGCAAACACTGGAGTTAATTCTACTACAAACACTACTCAAGTAATCAAAGCATACCCAAAACAAGAGGTTGCAACTCAATATAACTATCCAGACTTAATTGGCAAAGAGATAATCTCTTTTTATATTTATGAGTTGACTCCATCTTTGAACGATAAGATCATCTATAAAGGGAATACCTATACAGTTTCTCAAATTAAAGAATATGTTGGTGGACAGCTTATTTGTTTTTTCAAGGTAATTGGAGTTAAATCGTAATGATTACTAGCAATTCTGATGAAATTTATAAAGAAATTCTGAAATACAAATCAGAAGTAAAACGTAAATTAGAAGCAATGGTTCGTGGATTTGCTCTAGATATCGTTAGAATTGCTGTAAAACATACTCCATTGGGTGATTCAAAACAATATCCATTGTGGTATCAGCGTAGGTATTCAGCCGATTCAAGATTCCTTCCTGTGGAGGGATTTGCACAAGGATCATGGCAGATACAATACAGAGACAATTTCCCTTGGCAATTTAACTTCGCTCCTGATCAAGATATAAAAGCGCTTATGCGTGCTTCTTTATCATCAGAACAATATAAATTAGGCAAAGAAATTTGGATTGGTAATGCTGGTCCATATATTGCTAAATTAGAAGCAGGGAAATCTACTCAAGCTCCGTCAGGAATTATGCAACCTACCTTAAACGAAGTAATGCAGGTTTATCAATTAAATTTAAAACAATATTACGATAGAGGATAAAATGTCAGCGATTGATATCACAAAACCAGTCTCGGGCAATCCTACAACGCAATCTGTTCGAGATAACTTCGCAGCAGCAGCGGCAGAGTAGACGATAGAACAATCTATTTAAAAATAAAATCTAGATAATGGAGTAAATATGCAGCTAATTCAAGATGCTAAAAAAGCTTATGAGCAGCGTCTTATTGCTGCATTTCCTGCAATCAAAATCGCTTTTGAAAATGTAAAATTCGACCCTCCATCTTCACTATATCTGGCAGTAAATTCATTAGTTGATAACCCAACAGATGTTGTTTTAGGTGATAAATATTTTAGAGAAAACATTATTCTGAATGTTTTTGTTGTTGGTGAAGCTAATACTGGAACTGGTGCAATCTTAACAAAAGCAGAAGAAGTTAGAGAGTTATTTAAAAAAGGAACATTTATTCTTCAAGGTACATCTAGAATTTATGTCCTGACCACACCACATATTATGGGGACTACTGAGACATCTTCTCGTCCGGTTTGTCCTGTGCAAATTAGGATTACAGTAGAGGCTGGTTAATGGGAATTGTTTTATATGTTTTAAATGAAGACCGTATTTTGGTCTTGGTTGCTGAAGAAAGGGAAGAATAATGTCTTCATATTACTTAAAAATTGTAGAAAGATAGAAAGATAAAATGTCAATTAATTTAACCAATAAACAATACGCTTTTGCTAACCCTGTTGATTTAGGTATCTGGCAAGCATTACAAGAAGTTAAGGATACTCTTGATTCTGAAGGGATAGGGGCAACAATTCCTACTTCTCCAATTAACCTGTATGTTTCAACGACAGGTAATGATTCTAATAACGGGCGAACTCTAGGAACTGCTTTTAGGACGGTAAAAAGGGCAGTAATAGAATCTGAAAAAGTCGTAAATGGCTATTTTAGAACTATTATTAATGTAGATACAGGAGATTACTCAAATGAGGAGTATTTGTGTTTTTCTATCTCTAGAAATATCTCTAGAGATGGATTTCATCCATTACTTATAAAAAGCATATCAAATACAGCTACAGATGTTATTTTACCCAGTATTGCTGTCTTTGGTGGAACACTCGACTTAGCTAGTGTCACAGTTAAGGATGCGGCGGGTACTATATTCGGACTCGTTGCCGCTAATTCTGGTGGTGTTGACGCAAAAAACCTTATTACTTTAAACACACAACTTCCCCTGTATGCTTATAACCATGGCTGGTTGTTAATTGAAAATCTACATGTAAAAGATTCGACAATTCCAGAAGTTTCTGCTGTTTGTTGGGCTGACCGACTTAGTAGTGTAGGAATATACGGCACTATGCAAAATACAAACTCTACTGGTCCAAGATATCGTGCCGATGGATTATCAATTGTTTACACAAATGGTCAAGGAGAGAACTACCTACCCGGAACAACGGCTGGTACTGTCTCAAATGGAGGAGTATATGCTTAAATTTTGTATGCTGGATAATAAAGTTTTTGATATCGAATTAGAGCAAGAAGTTAATGCAAATTCTCAAGAATATCTAGATTGGCTAAGTTCAGGAAATATCCCAATGACATTTACTGAACAAAATCTTAAAAAGTATTTATTTTCTAAAAAATACTTAAACAATTAGAGCACGACTACGAGTGCTCTTCTTATGTGCAGGAAATCGTAGCCCTGCATTTATTTTTCGTTAATTAACAAAAAGGAAATAATTATGGCTTTAGCCAAAGGTGTAAGTAAAAAGACAGCCTATAAAAAAGAAACAACATGGGGTACGCTTGCAGGCGCTTCTGGCGCTAAGTATCTTCGTCGTGTAACTACAGGCTTTAATCTTAAAAAAGAAACATACGAATCAAATGAAATTCGAACTGACTACCAAGTAGCCGATTACCGTCACGGTGTTCGTTCTGCTGAAGGAACGCTTTCTGGCGAGCTTTCTCCGGGTTCATACACAGACTTTATGGCTGCTGTGGTAGCAAAGGATTTCGCTACTGTATCAGCAATTACGGCTTTAACTCTTTCTGTCGCAGCATCAGGAACACTTTACACTGTTACTCGTTCTGCTGGTGACTGGATTGTTGACGGAGTTCGTGTAGGTGATGTTATTGCTCTTTCGGGCGGATCATTGAATGCAGCAAACGTCGGTAACAATATTGTTGTAGTGTCGATGACAAGTACAGTTCTAACTGTTCTATGCACATCGTCAACTGCTCTTTTTGTTCAGGCTGGTGTTGCTGGATGTACAGCGACAATTCGTGGTAAGACAACTCTTGCTCCTCTAACTGGACACACGGATGACAGCTTCACTTTCGAAGAATGGTATTCTGATATTACTCAATCTGAAGTCTACACAGGTAATAAAGTCGGATCAATGGCTGTTAAGCTTCCTGCTACTGGTCTTGTGACTGTTGACTTTAACTTCATGGGTAAAAACCTTGAACAAACAGGAACAAGCCAATACTTCACGACTCCGACTGCTGCTGGAACAACTGGTATTTGTGCTGCTGTTTCAGGTGCATTGATCGTAAATGGTGCTGCTGTTGCTGTTGTTACATCAATGGACTTCACTGTTGAACGTGGTCTTGAAGCGGCTAACGTCGTTGGTTCAAACTTCGCTGCAAGCGTATTCACTGGACGTATTAAGGCAACAGGAAATATGTCTGTGTACTTCCAAGATGGCGTATTCCGCGATTTGTATAACAATGAAACAGTAGCCTCTGTGGTTGTAGCTCTTTCAACGGATTCTTCAAAAACTGCTGATGTGATTACATTCACATTCCCTCGTGTAAAACTTGGCTCTGGTTCGAAGAATGACGGAGAAATGGGTATTGTTCAAGATAGCTCTTTTGTAGCTCTTCTGAACACAGATACCACTGCTGGTCTTCCTGCAACAACAATTAAAGTAAATGACACGGCTGCCCCCTAATTTTAGTTAGTCGGAAACTACTAAACCCTCCTTGGATTTTCCTTGGAGGGATTTTTTTTTTGTTTTTATTACTCTAAGCACTTGATTTCTTAAATATTGTATGGTATAATTAATGCTTAATTTCCGATTAACAATAACCTACAAGGAGGAATGCTAATGGCATTTGATCTATCTAAAGTAAATCTGCAAGCTTCATCAGAAGTTGGACACGAATTTCAACTAAAACTACCAGATGGAACACCTATTGATGGTGTATTCATCAAAGTTCGTGGAGCCAATAGTAAGATTGCGCTCGATTTACAGAAAAAGAAATTCAATGAACACCAAGTTCGTCAATCAATGGCAAAGAAACGTGGGAAAGAACCTGATCCTTTGACAATTGATGAAGTGGATGCTCTTTCGGTTGAAACAGCAGTGGCTCGTACTATCTCTTGGCGTGGCTTCGAACAAGATGGAAAAACAATTCCATTCTCTAAAGAAGAAGCTGAACGTATTTACAGTGATCCGGGTTTTGCTTGGATTCGTGAACAAGTACTGGAGGAATCGAATATCGTAAGCAACTTTCTCTAATGAAGAGATAGAGCAAGCGAGAGATTTTGCCGAACAAGAGTTCAAACTGTCCTCAAGTACAAAGGACGGCACCACAATCAGGGATCAATTGAATAATGTATGGAGACAAACCGGAATCAAGCCAAAAGAACTTGATGAGTTAATTGAACTTCCTGAAAGTTGTAAACTATGTTGGAATTGGTTTTTATCTCTAAACCGGACAAGACCAGTCTCGATGCAGGCTTGTGCAATTACATATCTAGAAATAAAAGCATTCTTTGATCTTCAAGGAATTGAACCACAACCAGAAGAAGTTGACATGATTGTGTTATTCGATTCCGTTGCAATGAAAGTAATGCAAGAAGAGCATAAGCGAAAATTACCTAAAGAAAAAGGAAAAGAAGAGTAACTTAAAGCCCCTTAATTGGGGCTTTTTATTCGGTGCTAGAAATGGACTTAACAAAACTAAGATTTAACGTCGATACGGTTGCACTCGATGAAGCAATTAAAAAGCTAGATGAAGTAGCAGCAGCCACAAAAAGAATTTCCAAAACCTCAGTATCAACAGGTACTGGGGCTTCTGACGTTGCAGCCGTTGCAACGAAAAGAATTAAAGTTGAAAAAGATGTACAAAAAGCTGTTGAAGAAACAGCAGACAAATCTGGTAAAGCGGAAGCTAATTATGTAAAGCGCCTGCTTGAAACTGAAAGATTAAAAACAGAGTTCATGGCTGCAGAAAACAGTCGTGGGACTTCTGCTATTTTAGTTCGTGCTAAACTTGCCAAAGCTACTGAAGAAGAAATCAAACTTCTCGAAAAGTACCGTGACACGCAGCAATCACTTATCGGCGGCGATGCTTTCGATAAATCAGTTGGTGCATTGAAACTATTTAAACAAGAATTACAAGTAACTCGTGAAGTTGCTCGACTAATGAACCAAGAACTTGGTTTGTCAGTGAATCAACTAGAAAAAGTCGCTAGAGATAAACTTCGTTTTATCGAAACTACTAAAGCCCAAGGGTTGTCAATGTTCGGAACCCGTGATGAAAATGGCAACGTAGTTAACCGTCAAACACAAGAATTACAACGTCTACAAACTTCTCTAATTGGTGTAGCACAGGCCGAAAATCGTCTCCGTAATTCAATTGATGAAAGAGTCAAAGCAGAACAAGACTCTGTACGCGCTACAAGTTTTGTTACTAAAGAATTAAATCGAGTTGAATTTCAAGTACAGGAATTAAATGGAACTCTTGGTAAGAGTGCCACGAATAGCCTATTCAAATTTAAAACTGCTCTTGCGCAATCAGGACTTACTGCTGATGAACAACTAGCTGCACTAAAGCGATATGAATTAGCTATTGAGCAAATTAACAAAAAGACAGTTAACTCTGACAAAAGAGTAGACTATATTACTCGTGCTGTCGGACCACAAATTACTGACATCTTTGTTGGATTGTCAACAGGACAGTCCCCTATGACGGTTTTGTTACAACAAGGTGGACAATTACGAGATATGTTCGGTCAAATGAAGATCGAAGGAAACGACATGGCAAATGTTATGAAAAATGCCATGTCTTCTATGCTCGTATCAATTAAAGACGTAGCAAAAGCTATGGGTCTGCTTGTCTATGGTGCTGTGAAAGATAGCGCTCTTTATCTTGGAAGAATGACATCAAACTTGCTTGGAGTAAGCAGAGCTTTTGACACAATTCAAAGAAATGCAGCGGCAGATGTATTTAATGGTGTTGCTGGAGCATCAGATAGGTTAGCAGCATCGCTTAGAATGCAGGCGTTTGTAACCGGCGCTATGTCAGCAGGTATCTTGTTAGTTATTACTGGTTTAGTAATTCTGGCTAAAGAAATGTATGATGTAATGAAATCCTCTACACTTCTTAACCAAGCTGTTCTTACTACTGGTGCGTCTATTGGTCTTACTAAAAACCAAATGGTTGATTTGGCTAAGTCAATGCATGATACTGGTAAGAGCACATCTGCGCTATTAGGTGTATTTACTGAAATTGCCTCTGTTTCTGGATTTACACAAAAGCAATTTGAAATGATTGCTCGTAGTGCAATCGACATGGAAAAATATGTAGGTGTTTCTGTCAAAGACACAGTTGCTTCTTTTAAGGCTATGAAGGACGACCCTATCAAAGCTTCTGAAGAGTTTGCTCAAGCGACAGGAAGAGTTTCATTAAGTGTTCTTCAAGAAATTTATGCTCTAGAGAAACTAGGGAAACATCAAGAAGCTGTCGCACTCGGGATTAAGAGCCTAGCAGAAGCTAATGCAAATATCGCAATGCGTGGCAAGGAAGACTTATCTGTATGGGAGCGCACATGGATAAAGATTAAAGAGTCTGTCGGTGTTGCAACTAACGCGACTATAGATTTTCTTGAAAAAATCAAAGTACCAGAACTGATTTCAACAAGTTGGGATGCTCTTACGAAAGCTATTTCAACAGCCGCATTTGCTTTCAAAACATATCAAGTATTGGTTGGTAAAGGAAGTTTTGACAAACAATTTATTGATGATCAGATTTCAATGTACAACTCAATCAGCGAATCTGTTAGGAAAACAATAGGTTGGTTTGAACAATTAGCTAAAAGACAACAAGCTGCCGCTCTTGGTACGGAATACATTGAACCAGGTAGTGACGCAAAGTTTACAGGTAATCTAAGAAACAGTAAAGTAGAACAAGAACAGGCTGGAAAAGACAATGCTGAACTCTTAGCTCGTCAAGCAAAAGAAGCAAAGACATTTGCATATTGGGCTGGTGAACAAGAAAAAGCAATGACTGAGCTTGAAAAGAATCGTAGAGAGTTCATTAAAGCAGAGAATAAATTTATTGAAGATTTCGCTGATCTTAATGTCAAATTTACAAGTGACCTTGATTCAAGAACTTTCTCGGTTAAGCCAGTATCACAATTAACTAGCTCGCAAGAGAAGACATTGGTTGCTGCTTTACAGGCACTGAATGGATTCAAGAACAATTACCTAAAGATATTAGGAGACATGAAAGAAAAAGGTCTTCTAAACATGAGTGATGTTCGCCAGACAGCAGCAGATGAAGCTTATGCAGTATTTGATTCAGAAATTCAAACTTTAGAGAAGCAATCAAAGATTCGTCAAGATACTTTGAAAGCAGCCTATGATGCAGGGATTATCCTTGAATCAGAATATGTCAGTCGTAAATTAGATATTATTCGAGAAAGTATTCCGTTAGAACAAGCGGTGCTCAACCAACAAAGAGATACCCTTGTAAAACAAAACGAAGAAATTTTCCAAAAATTAGCTCAAACATATGAAGCTCGCAGAATCCACATTATTAATTATGAAAAACCAGAAGAAATTGAGTACCGATTAAAGGCTCTTGAAAAAGAATTCGTTAATCAGTATACTTCTTTTCATAAGAATCTTGTTGAAAAACTATCTAAGAACGAGAACAAAGGTGTAGAAGTTTCTTTAGGATTTACTCTAGCTGAAGCTCAAATCTTGTCTAAAATACAAGACAACCTGAAAGAACTTAACAAAGAAATGGACAAGTTCAATTCTGAAGAAACGATTCGTCAACAAAAGATTAAAGATGAAATTGCTTTGCAGAAAGAGCTTGTTTGGGCTTCTCCTGAAGGTGCTGCACGTATTCAAGCTGTTGCTAAAGAACACGAGCATTGGACTCAAGTTATCGGCGTATGGACTGAAAAAGTACGTTTAGCAAAAAGAGAACTTGATGCGTTAATGAAACTTGTTAATGATAAGGGTCCGGGAGATGCAGGTCCATCTCTAGATTCTCCTCAAGTACAAGCAGCAATTAAAGCGTATGAAGCAGCTTTAAAAGCATTGAATACAAGCATCACAGATTCGAACGTAGCAGAACAAAAAGCTGGTGTTGATGCTGTTGTCTTATATTACGAAAAAGAATGGGCGAATTTATCTAAGAGTATTTCGGAAGCTTTAGTTGATGCACTCTTTAATGGAGGCAAAGGCGGAGCAAAGAAAATTCGTGAATTAATTATTGCCGAACTTAAAAAGCCGATTGTTATTGCAGTGCAAGCAATGGTAAATACAGTTTTTGGAGGCTCTGGAGGAGGTGGACTACTTTCTTCATTACTTGGTAGTGGTTCATCTAACGGGCAAAATGGACAGACTGGAGGATTAGGGGGATTACTAAGCTCTGCTGGTTCTTGGCTAAGTGGGGCTTATAATGCTGCATTTGGAATGAATCTATCTGCCGGGTTTAGTGGGATATTCGGTGGTGCTTCTCAATTAATATCTGGAACTATCGGAGGAATGTCCGAGTTAGGACTAGGATTCGGAGAAGCTCTATCAGGTGCTATTCAGGGACTCGGTGGATTTACTGCAACTCTTGGCGCAGTCATTCCTGTTATCGGTGGAATTATTGCAGTCGCTTCTGCGCTTGGTTTATTTAACAATGAAACAGGTATTAAGATCGACAACAATCTAACTAATGTAGGAAACCCAAGTTCGCATTTCGAGTCTTCTGCAATTAGTCCTTTCGATATTTCAGGTGATCTTGATCGAAGTGTATTTGCTAAATTCACTAAAAAAGTACAAGAGCTTGATAAATATATTGCTGATAATTTGTTAACGGATGAACAATTACAAGCTGTTCGTGATCGTCTCAATAACTTAAAAAATCCAGACTGGTGGGGTTACGAAGATGAAGCATCTGCTAAAGAAGCTATTGAAAAAGCAAGTAAGTTCTTCTTACAACAAAGATACGGTACAATTTTTGATGAAATCAACGCAACAATTGCGCAAAAGATCAAAGATTTTACTGGAACTGCTGATGAGTTGATTCAGTTCTTAACAGATACTTTCTCTGTGATGGAAGCACTAAAGCAATCTGCTCCTCAGATGAAAGCAGTATTTGGTCAAGATGTTGCTATTGGTGATGTCCTCGCTCAACAAAAAGAGGGAGAAAGTCTAGCTCAAACATTCCAAAGACTTGTTGGTGTATTTACACTTACAAACACAATTGCGACAGTGCTTGGGAAAAATACTGAAACAGCGTTTGGACAAGTTGGACTTGCTTCGACAGAAGCTAGAGAAAGACTAATTAAGTTTGCTGGTGGTGTTGATGCACTAAATCAGAACTTGACATCTTATATGGATAACTTCTTTACTGAAGAAGAGCGCAGAGCAATCAAGGTTAAACAAGCACAAGCTGCGTTAACATCTGGATTCGCTGCTTTAGGCATTAGTATTCCGAATACTCGTGCAGAGTTCCGTCGCTTAGTCGATTCAGTCGATGTTTCTACTGAAGCTGGTGCAAGATTGTTCGCTTCACTAATGGCACTCGCTCCTGCATTTGCTACAGTAACTGAAACGGTTGATAGTACTACTCAAGAAATTACTACTCTGACTGGTCTAGCTGCTGATGGTATCAAAGGATTGTTTGAAAAGATTCTGCAATCTGCGCACTCAGCATCTGAAGCATACGATATCGGAGTAAGAGAATCTGGTGCTGCATTCTTTAATGCAATTCTAGATAACATGCTTGGTAAGGTATCTGATCTTGTTGTCAAAGGAATTGTAGAACCAATGTCTACAAATCTTTTAAATACAATGAATTCAGTTGGTGCTCAGACAATTGCTTATGCATCTGAAGCTGGCGATATCCAAAAACTGTCGTCAATCACTTCTGCAAATAACTTAATTGTTGGTTCAGAAATTGCCAATAATGAAGTAATTGAGGCTGCTATTGTCGCTGGCACAAATACTTCAACAGCGTCTATTGTTGCTGCAAACAACACTGTAACAGGTGGTTTAGTAGCTGCACAGATGATGGGTGAAGGCGGTGTAACTGGCGGTATGGCAGTTGCGCAGGGTGGTATCATCGCTGGAATGTCATTAGAACAGGTTGTAGCTGACATTGTAAACATCATTGAAGTGATGTCACAGGTGATCAGCTCACCACAGTTCCAAGAAGCATACGCTGCGTTTACGCAGGCAATGGGGCAATTTAGCTCTACTCTTTACGGGATTCTACCACAGATTCCGGGATATCAGTACAGCCCGTATAATCCAGTAGGGACTGGAAACGGTACAAATCCTACTGACAATGCGGCTCAAAAAGCTTATGACATTCTTGTTGCTGCTATTAATAAACAAAAAGACCTTCTGCAAAAACAACTTGCTGTAGTTACTGAAATCTACAATATTACAGTTGATGGAGTAAAACAACTTCTTGATCAAGTAGATTCAGTCAGACAAATGCAAGCGGCTGAAGGGCAACAGTTTATTACTCAGGCTGCGATTGATATTGCTAATGGCATTATGCCAGATGCAAAGAAATATCGAGATGCTGTAGCTGCTGCGATTGGTGGAGTTAACTCTGCTACATACGCGACAAAGGCTGATGAGGATAGAGCAAAGTTATTACTTGCAAATCAATTACAGGCTATTGCTGATACGCTTGAACCTCAGAAGACAGATATTGAAAGACAACTAGAATATCTAGATAATCTTTTAACAACTGCAAGACAACAGCTTGATGCATTACTTGGTAACACAACTGCCGTTATGACTCTCGCGCAAGCGATTGCAAACTGGGCTGCTGTGACAGGTAATATTCTTCCAACTGCTCCTATTACTTCTGGAATTGTTTCTTCAAGCAATTTTGGTCTGAGTTCATTTAACTCAATAAATAATGGAAATGCAGCAAATGCAGCAAACGATGAATTGATTGATGAAGTCAAGTCATTGAAAGAAGAAATTGTAGGTCTTCGTGCTGAAGTTAGAGCAGATGTATCGGCTAACTCGAAAACAGCTAAAATTCTAGAACGTGTAACTCCTGATGGAAGTTCTCTTCAGACTTCTGCTGTGTAACAAGGAGGGGAGAAATCCCCTTCTATTCTCTTATTAAGGTAATTAATGAAAGTTATTAAACCAACTCCATACAATATAGGAATGTCGATTAGTACTACCTTAACAGAGAGTACTGCGACGTACAATTCAGGTACAACATACGCTATCGGGAACAAAGTAGTTTTTGGGATGTACAAATACGAGAGTTTACAAAACTCTAATACAAATCACCAACCTGATCTGCTTGCTAGTTCTACTTGGTGGTTAAAAATTGGGTCGGATAATCGTTATGCGATGTTTGATGGTGTTGTTCAACAGGCCAGTTCAAAAACTACGTCTTTTGTTCATACGCTAGTTATCGGCAGTGTAGTTGATACGCTTGCAGTTATTAATTCAAATGCTGTAACTGTCAGATTAAAAATTACTGACACAGCGGCACTTCCCTCTCCTGTTGTTGTGTATGATCAAACAATTGGACTTAGTGGCGTTGTTGTAGGTGACTGGTATGATTATTATTTTGCTGATCCTACTGTAAAAAGAACTCAAGTTATTTTTTATGACATACCTCCATATGCTAATGCAGAATTTGAATTGACATTTACTGGTGCTACTGGTGAAACGGTTTCTGCTGGTGAAGTTGTTTTCGGAATGCTTAGTGATTTAGGTGGAACACAATATGGTGTTACATCGGGAATTATTGATTATTCTGTAAAATCAACTGATCAGTATGGGAATACTACACTGACTAAGCGAGCATATAGTAAACGAATGTCAGCAAAAGTTCAACTAGATAACACACAACTAAACCGCGTACAAAGTTTCTTATATACTATAAGAGCGACCCCTTGTGTGTGGATTGGGTCAGATGACCCTAGAATGCAAGAACCATTGGTTATTTATGGTTTTTACAAAGATTTTTCAACAGAAATTCCTTATCCAACGTACTCATTATGTTCATTGGAAGTAGAGGGACTAACGTAATAAAGGACAAATAAAATGGCAATTCCAGCATTACCTGATGCCCCGTCTCGTGCTGATCCGGCAAACTTTGCTGACAAAGCAGACGCTTGGGTAGCAGCACTTCCTGATTGGACAGTTGCGGTTAATGTAACAGCAGGGCAAGTACAAACAAATGCTAATAACGCTGACTTAGCAAAAAATAATGCCGTCGCAGCAGTAGGAGATGCTGCAACACAAGCGGGTATTGCACAGACCTATGCAGATGCTGCCGCTATGTCGGCAAGCGCAGCGGCTTCTTCTGCAGCCTCAGCGGTCAATGCACCGGGCACATCAGCTTCTAGTTCAACATCCTTAACAATTGGTACAGGAAGTAAATCTTTAACAATTGAAACAGGTAAGCAATTCACTATTGGTCAAACTGTAGTAATCGCTTATACATCCAATCCAGCAAATTATATGGTTGGACAAATTACTGCATTTACTTCCGGCTCTGGATCAATGACAGTCAATGTGTCATCAACAGGCGGTGGAGGGACTTCTGCTGCATGGAGTGTAGCTATCACTGCTATCGCTCCAGTTATTTCAGTTAATGGTAATACGGGTGCAATCATTGGGATGGCTACACTTACAGGGGCAGAAACATTGACAAATAAAACAATGACATCGCCTGTAATTAACCAACCAAATATTAGAGAAAATTTAGCATACATAAATACAAGCACCACTGCTGTCGCAGGACGTGGGTATTTGCTTGATGCTAATATTGTTCTTACACTCCCGTCTAGCCCGACAGCGGGAGATCGTGTTTTTGCACAAACCTACGGTTCGTACCTAACAGCCAGTATTGGTCGCGGTGGTCAAAACATTATGGGACTTGCACAAGACATGACACTTGATGTTGCATACGCTCGTGTAGAGTTAGTTTATTTAGATGCTACCCGTGGTTGGGTAATTGTATAAGAAAGGAAGACTAAAATGAGTAATTTAAGTCAATTTATAGCGTCCTCTGGTTCAGCAACCACGACAGTATTTACTTCAAGTGGGTCATTCACTGCTCCAAAAACAGGAACATATTTGTTTATGTTACAAGGTGCCGGTGGAGGCGGAGGCTCTTCAGCGATTCACACAGGATCATCGTCTACTCGTACTAGTGCTTCGGGTGGTGGAGCAGGAAAGTTCCTTCCGATCATGATTTATATGACATCTGGAACATCTGCAACAATTACAGTTGGTGCAGCCGGAGCAGGCGGTGTTGCAGTTGTAAACACCAGTGCTGGAAATGGTACGGCTGGTGGCTCAACAACTGTAGCGTACTCTGGATTACCTACTTTCACTGCTGCTGGCGGTGGTGGTGGTACTGGTATCTTTGCTGGTAATGGTACATCAGGAACATTCGATACGACAAGTAGCGGTACTGGTGGTGGAAACAGCGCAGGAAACGGTACTGGTTTTACTTCTGTAGGTGATGTTGTTAATGGAGCTAATGGTGGTTATGGTGGCTCTACTGGTGCTGCTGGCGGTAGCTCTGTTGGTACATCTGGTGGTACTTTCGGATCAAGTGGTGGCGGTGGCGGTGGCGCTAGTTGTTACGGTGGTGGTGGTAATGGTGCAAGTACAGCCGGTGTAGGTGCTGCTGCAACAGGATACGGCGCGGGTGGTGGTGGTTCTGTGTGTACTGCTATTAGTACTAAAAATGACGGTGGCGCTGGTACACCCGGTATTGTTTGGGTAATCGGATAATGGGATCAATAGATACAGGTGACAAAAGCCATGTAATTCTTCTTCATGAAGATATAAAAGCTTTAAGGCAAGAGATGAACTCTTTTGGAAGAGAAGTAACTGATGCCTTAAATAAGCTAGTAAAGATTGAAGAAAAACAAGGATTTATGGCTAAAGCTTATGAGTCTCTACAGAGACAAGCTGAAAAAGCTGAAGATAAACATGATGCTCTCGAACTACGTATAGACGCACTAGAGAAAGATGCACCAATGAATAAAAAAGTAACCAACTGGGTATGGACGCTAATGGGCGCAGTAGCTATTGGTGTAATCACAGCCGGATTGAAAATATTCGGAATTGTATAAGGAGAATGAATAATGGAAAAAGTAAAAGCATCAGCATCTTGGGTTTTAAGTAAGGCAAAAGAAGCTGGTCTTTGGGTTTGGGCAAAAGTTAAAGCCTTTGTAAAATGGCTTGATACTAAGCTTAACGGAGTGTAATATGAGTCTAAGAACTAGGGTCGCTGTCTTAGTTCTTAGTGCAGCAGGAGTTACTACTATAGCTAATTGGGAAGGTTTTCGGGACAAAGCTTATTTGCCAACGAAAAATGACCGCCCGACTGTCGGCTTTGGGAGTACTTATAATAGTGACGGAACTCCTGTGAAAATGGGTCAAACTATTACAAGAGAGGCTGCAACTAAGCTATTGACAACAAAAGCGAATGATGTGTATGCAGTCGCTGTTAAAAAATGTGCTCCATACGAATTGTTTCAATATGAATTTGACGCATATGTAGATTTTACTTACAATCTTGGTGCTGGAGTGTTTTGTAATAGCCGCATTCCTAAGTATATTGCAGAGCAAAATTACGAAGCAGCTTGTAAAGAAATGCTTAAATACAATAAGCAGTGTACAAAGTTGCCGGATGGTACAAAGTCATGCATTGTATTGCCGGGACTTGATAAACGTCGTAAAGACAACTACGAAAAATGCATGGGTGCGCAAGAACCGAAGGAGAATAAATAATGGAAATTCCTGTATGGTCTGAAATGAAGTCAGGAGTGAAAATAGCTGTTGCTCTCGCAATTGTGACGCTTATAATTTCATTTAGTATTTCAGTAAAAGTTTGGTATAATGGTAAAATCAATCAAGCAGTGACGCAAGCGTACTCTACAATGCAGCTTGATTATGCAAAAAGATATATTAAACTTCAAGACCGTTCTGATGAGAAAGAAATTACTTTGAAGAATGATATCGACAAAATAAGGAAAGATCGTGATGAAAAACTTAAAAATGCTAATTTGCAGTATAACGCTTTGTCTTCTTGGATTAACAGCTTGCCAAAGCAATCCGCCAGCAGCACCGGAAGCAGTGGTCAAGTATCCAGCAATCCCGGAGATTCAGAAGACGGATCAAAAGATGTTATCGGTGTCATTCGTAGACAAGATGCAAGCGATCTTGCAAAATATGCTTCCGACGCCGAAGAAGTCCGACTAGGACTACTTGCATGCTATGCTCAATATGATTCTGTTAAATCTACACTAGATAAGTTTAAAGAAGAAAATAAACCAGCAAGCTTGAAATAACTAGGCAAATAAAAACCCCGGCTCCGCAAGGATACCGGGGTTTTGTTTTATCTACGCAAAAATTGCTAGTAATTTACTTCCGTACAAGACAAGTAACAGAAGAATTAAGAATACGCTTCCAATACTTAATCCTACCCAACGATTAGATTCTGACGTAGAGCTAAACCCTACGCAGAATACTTCAGTGTTAAATAACCTTAGTTTAAATTCATATTTGAATTCTTGTGGTATTTCTATTGGCATGCTTTTTCCTTAGATAAAATTTGTGTTTTACCATGTCTTTTTGAATAATTATCTCCTAATAGATTAGCTAATCTTAACTGAGAAACCCTCTCAAGACAAGCTAATTCGTAAGAATTTTCTCCATAAAAGAGTTTTTCAAATGCTTTACCGTTTACTTGAGTTCTTGCTCTCCATCCAAGATTATCTGAAGTTTGGCTCACTCCAGTTATTCCAGATGTATTTAATAATGATTTCTTCCTATTTCGACAATTCTCTGCATGAGAAACTTTCCTAAGATTTTCAATTCTATTATCTTGAGAATTCCCATTAATATGATCTATTTCATATTCTTTTGAGTACTCTCCTGTATGTAAAAACCAGACAATTTTGTGACAAAATACTGCTTTCTGTTTAACTTTTACAATCCAATAACCATTTCTTATGTATCCTACAAGAGCATCTTCTGTGCATGTAAGCGTTGTTCTATCTTTACCTGAATAAATAGCACAAATTCTTCTTAGACAAGATGGAGCCGAAGGATCATATTTGAAATACTCAGAAAATAATTTTACTTCTTCCCCCACACGTCCTCCCAACTTCCAGTTAATGCCCCTTTTGCGTAATCGACTACTTTTTGTTCAAAGAAATTAGTATGGGTTACTCCTAACATTCCTTCTACCCATTTTAATGGGTTCTCTTTAATCTTGAAGATTCCTTTCATACCAAGAGAAATTAATCTTCTATCCGCAATATATCTGACATACTGTTTAACTTCCTCTTTGGAAAGCTCATCCCCAGTATATAGTCCAAAAGCTAAATCAATAAAAGCATCCTCTAATTCAACCATTTTTGCTGCATGTGAGTATATTTTTGATTTTAGATCATCATTCCACAATTCTCTATTCTCAGAGATGTAAACCTTAAATAACTTTATCATGCTCTCTGTATGAAGTGTTTCATCTGCCATTGACCACGCAATAATCTGCCCCATTCCTTTCATTTCACCATGTCTAGCAAAGTTCAATAAAATTACAAATGAACTAAATAGTTGCATACCCTCTGTAAATGCACTAAACACTGCAATTTGTTCTGCAATTGTTTTATTTTCAGGGGTAAACTCGGTAATAAATTCATGTTTTAATCTCATCTCTTGATAAGATAAGAATTCATTATATGTAGATTCAGGCATCCCTAAAGATTCAATCAAATGAGAGTATGCAGCAATATGTGTAGCTTCCCTTGCAGCAAAACTAGAAAGCATCATTCTAATTTCTGGGTGTGGAAATGCGGGAAGATAATTTTTAACATATGCTCCAGCTACATCTATATCCCCTTGAGTAAAGAATCTAAAGATATGTGTTAGTAGATTTTTCTTTTCTGTAGATAATTTATTTTTCCAATCAGCAATGTCTTCGGCCATAGGTTGTTCCGTGTGAATCCAATGCATTTGCTCAGATTCTAAAAATGCAGTGTATGCCCACGGATACTTAAATGGCTTAAACTCAGTTCTTTCTGTCGTTATTTTAGTTTTCACGTAATTCTCCTTACTCACATGCTAGACAATCATCTTGAGTCATTTTTTCCAAGGGTATCTTTTCTAATTTTTCTCGTAAAATTTTCATACCAACCTTATCCGCACTCCTTAATTTAGAGCTTCTTAGATAATAAAGACTCTTCAATCCTTTTTTCCAAGCAAGAAAGTGAATTGCATGCAAGTATTTGATATCTGTTTTTGGGCTAAGAAAAATATTTGTACTAATCGACTGATCAATATACTTTTGCCTATCTGCGGAATGTTCAATAATCCATCTTTGGTCAATTTCCATCGCAGTTTTAAATACTTCTTTTTCAATAATAGAGAGTTCTTCTAAATGTTGAACAGAACCATCATTAGCAATGATACTTGACCACGTATCTTCATACCACTTATATCCAAGAGTTGTACTTTTAGATTTCAAGATAGAATCTAAAAATCTATTCTTAATAATAAAAGCACCAGAACTTGTATCTTGTCTATATACATTAGCAGAGTATGGCTCAATACTTGGACTAGTATTTTGCATAATTAAACTAGAAGTTGCATTTGGAGCCACGGCCAATACGTGACTCAATCTTTTATTAACACCGTATTCTTCTGCGTCCGGGCATGGTCCCCTTTCTTTAGTCAGTGTTTCATTTGCTAAATCTGCATATTTTCTGATATGCTTAAATATTTGAATGTTGCACGATTTAGCAAGAGCACTTTCAAATGAAATATTATTCTTTTGTAAATACGCATGAAACCCTAACGCCCCAAGCCCAACACTTCTTTCACGATATGCACTATATCTTGCTCGTGAGATTGCGTCTGGTGCGTTGTCAATAAAATATTGTAGAGCATTATCCAACATTTCAATAACGTCATGAATAAATATTGAATTATCTTTCCATTCATCAAAATACTCTAAGTTTACAGAAGACAGACAACAAACAGCAGTTCTCTCTTTTGATGTAGCAAGACTTACTTCCACACAAATGTTTGATCCATGATTTTTTAATCCAGCTAATTTTTGATATTCAGGAAGTCCTTCATTTGCCCTATCAATAAACCAAAGATACGGTTCACCAGTTTGCATACGAATTTCTAAAAGAGCTTCCCATAATTTTTTAGCAGAAACTATTTCAGTAACTTTTCCATTACTAGGATCAATCAACTCCCATGAGTCATCTTTTTCTGGATTATTTGTACATTCTTCAATAAGCTGCATAAATCTGTCTGTAATATTTACGCCATGGTTTAGATGCGGAGATTTAAGATTTTGATCTCCAGTAGCTTTTCTCATTTCTAAAAATTGCATAATTTCTGGATGGTTGATATCTAGGAATGCGGCGTAACTTCCTCTCCTTGTACTTCCTTGCTTGTATGCAGCACTACAAACTTCATATGTTTTTAAGTGCTGCATAACCCCGGTTGAGTTTGCTCCTTGTTGTCTGATTCTGAAATGAACCCCAACACCACCTCCAAGCATTGATAGCCAGTTTGTTTCAGACAATGTATTAACTAAACCTTCTGAGGTATCTTCTAAATAATTTAGATAACAACTAACAGGAAGCCCTCGTTTATTCCTCCCGAAGGAAAGGATAGGGGTACTATAAGACAACCAGTGCCTGCTACTATACTCATAGAGTCTCTGAGCATGCTCTGAATTCGATGCAAATTCAGAACTTACAAATGCAAATCTTTCTTGAGGAGAAAGTTCATTACTCATCATGTAAGAATCTTTTAATCTTTTTCTGCCAACTACATCAATAAGATTATCTCTATTATAATCTAATTTAATATTATATTTCATCTATTCTGTTTGTCCTCTATTTCTGTAAAATTCATTTAGCAATCTATTATTCTTACTTTTATCAATAGCTGCCCTACTTGCATAACCCGAGTTTAGCCACTCTGGGTCAATACGTTCATTACCAACCCATCTTAAACCATCTACAATCTCTCCAAAACGATTCCTATGCGTACTTGTTTGCATTTCCATAGATGAGGTCGTATCCATTCCTAAATCCCATAGAAGCTTGTTTAAAGCCTCTTTATTATCAATTATTTTGGATAACTCATCACTGTTGTACATTTTAAGTAATTCAGAATAACTAATATATACCAACGCTACAATTTTCATCTAACCTCCCAATAAGCCAAGGGCTTTCGCCCAAGGCTAAATAAAACGTGACCTGACATTATACCATATTAAATTTAATAAGTCCAGCTTATTCTTGGACTTCTAGTAATTTTCGATATTGTATAAATCCTTTCAGATTACCAGACCAGTAGTTTAAATTCCGATCCATATGAGAAACACCAATAGCAAATTTCGGTACACCTGTGTTAAGTTGCATTTCTTCAAGAGAAAATTTTTCATTTTCCATCACACACCCCTGATGTTCAGTCGGGGACATATGTGGCTTAGGGCCAGAAAACAACTTAGTAAAGATTTCTATTGCTTTTTCTTTGCTTTCATTGAGCCTACGATAAGACACCTGAGCGCAGCAAGACGCAGAAATCTTTAAAGCTTCGCTAATGTTGAGTCCGTTCCCGTCAGAATCATAGTACCATTGCTTACTTGGAGTGGTTACTACATGGATATACGGTAAATGCCATTGTCCTTTTTCTAGTTGTACCGGGATACTCTGGTCTAGCTTGTCTTTCATCAACTTAGCTAAAGCGACAATTTCAGGTTGAGCGGCATCAGGATCATCCCGCAACCAAAAGAAGTTATCCCACTCTGTTGCCGTAATAATTACTGTGATCGTACTGAAAGGTTCAGTGATACGATTAGCCCATTGTTTATGTAGTCCAAGTTTAGATAAAAGCTTTGAAATCGTAAATGCACCTGTTGCAGCGTATTTCCATATTAATTTTGTAGCCGCTAATCTCCATCCTGACATTTCTTCTTTGCTAGACATTCCAGCTTTATTTTTTCCATAAACATAAGGAACCACCGGGTCACTGTTGAATTGTATCATTTTATCCACAGGAACTGCACGGGAACTCTGAGCATTTCTGGAAAATAATCTATGTGTAAGTATCTCCGCGTGAAGGTATCTCGGATATGACAACTGAAAAGTTGTTAATCTGTTTCCCATTGGACTAATACTGTCGGCTACAATCGAGGCATTAATCGGATATTGCATTAGTTATCACCTTTCAATTCTTTATCAAGAATAAACATTAAATTACAAATTGCGTTGGCTAAGTGATGTGTGCCAAGACCGCCCTCACCATCATCTTTAGTTTTACCAATTCTCCAGTTTTGCATGTGTCGCATGGCTGCTGAATAAAACTCATGTCGCCAATTCGGGATATCTCGCCAATTTTCAGGAGGGTACTTGTCTTTACTCTTAGCTAATACCATAGCCACTTCACTTAATGCATCATGCGGAAGAAGATAATAGTCAGGCTTAGTTACACCAGACTTCATCGTGACTTTGTTTTGTGAAGGAGTAAAATGTTTCGGAGTAAAAATATCCGGTTGAGGAATCGGTTGACCAATCTCTACAAAATTTGTACCTATTGCTTCTGGAGTTTGTTTTTGAAATTTCCCCAAATACTCTCTGGGTGATTCATATAGTGAAGAAACAGATACCTGCAAACTGCGACCAGAACCAGGCTGTTGAGCAGTAATAAAATTTTCACTAGAGAATGAAGTTATTACTAATCCCCCGTACGCAGGAGACCAGACCGACTTCCCAATATATAAGTCTTTTTTATTCAATTTCACTCCTTACTAAAAGATCAGAAAAATCAACACTCACAAAACTAAGCGGCTTCATTACCTTGTCATCTGATCGTCTTTTAATTACCCATACTCCGTATTGTTCGTTTTTCGTGAGATACACTTCTCCGGGAGTGCCTTTAGATCGAATTGCAACTTCAGCTTCATCAGCAATCTTTTCTTTATCTGTTTCTTTAATAAACTTACTCAGGTTATTATCGGCAATTCTTTTAAGAGCCTCTTCTACATTAACACCTAGATTTTTTAATTTTTGCAGATGTCCATATGCGACAACAAGAACATCAATCACTCCATCTAAAGTTTCTTTAAGATCGTTTGCCTCGATTCCATCCCTTAGTTCTTTGACTTCTGATTCAAGAATCCCTTGTTGATCCAAGAAATCTTGTCTGGTTACTTTCTTGTCTTTTCCTGCGATTGTATTAAAATCATAACAGCTTCGTTTAAACTCATTCGACAATTTCTGCGTCCTCCTTGTAAATAAAATTTAATGTAGATGGTGTTGTTGGTGTTCTGACCCAGTATGATTTGACTACACTGATCTCGTTATTAGAGTTCGGATCGAGGATAAAATCATACTCAATTTCGATCACTTGAAATTGTGCACCAATGTGTTTATTGTACCACAATAGTGCATCTTTACATTTATTAATCTTCACTTTCATTGGTCTTCACTTTCATGATTGTTTATTTAGAGACAAAAAATCCCTCCAAGGAAAATCCAAGGAGGGCTTAGTTTATGCTAATAATGTACTGCGTTTTTCTTTGCTGAGAATGTTATCTTTCGTTCTACCAAAAGCACTGCACTCTAAGCACTCTGTTTCGTGATAAACGCCAGCAGGAGTAGCCGTGATTTTCCCGGTCAGTGTAGTAGCTGAACTACCGCAGACCTTGCATCTGTGGTTGTGATCTTGATAGTACAAACCAGCATTAAAACCTGCAGTGATGCCACGAGCACGCAATTCAAGGAAAACACGTTTCAGTAATTCTACATCATGCTTGCAGTACTCTTGCATTTCTTCTAGTGCTTTTTTGTCTCCTGACTGAACACGAACCCATAAATCAATTCCACCAGTATCAATTTTTCGTCCAATATCGAAATAAGCAGCAATAGAATCTAGTTTATTACTTGGAAACCTGTATGCTTTCTTAGCCATCTCAAGAGTATCAAGAATCGGCACTTTTCGAAGAGGGCGAATTCCGTGAAATGAAAAACGATTTTCTAGCATCTTGATATCGAAGTTTTTACCATTGTGTGCTACGATTGCGTCAGCATCTTCTAAAGATTCGCGGATTACTTGACAAGTATTAAAATCTTCTCCAGATTTAGCTTCATCTGGTGTACAAGACAGGATGAGTACTTGATCAGATTTAATCGAAGAAATTCCTGCCATCAGAATATTCCCGCCTTCTTCAATCACTGCATCTTGATTGATAAATTGTTTGTGTCTCCCAAATGCATACACCTTTGCTGCGCTTGTTTCGATATCCAAGAAAACAATGTTTGGTCCTTTTAGTTTATCTTCTCTATGTTTTGCTAGAAACTCATTTACACCAGATTTACTCGCATTCACTGCAAAGGCGATATCAGCGCCGGGAATTCCGAGCCTATTCAGTGAAAAAATATCTCTGATTTGTTGTTCTGTATACTTCATTGTTCTCCTATCTAAGAATTTTATGAGTGTGGCATAATTGAACAATTTTATCAAACGTGTAGTTCTTTGTCAACAGCCCCTTATTGAAAATAGCTTTTCTTTCGGCAGAATTCTTACCGTCCTCAAGATTCATGGCTTTCAATACTCTTGATTTTGATACTTCATTTAGTTTATTGAATTCTGCCTTGCATTTCTTAATCCATGAAGGGTGCAAGATATCTATTTCTTTAGTTGCAGAATTTTCAAGATATGCAGCGGCTGCACGAAGAAAATCTGAAAGACTTGAGTTGTACCACCAGCCGATGTACCGCTTAAAGTTATTTTCAATTTTTCCAAGCATTGCATTTGATTGCCGGTGTAAAACACCACGTACAGCTTGTGTATCGTGGTCATGATCTAGTACAGTATCTTTAAAATCTGTCTTCTGACCAGTTAGTTCACATACACCATTGTATAATTCTTCTCTGACTTCTCTAACGTCTTTTGCGTTGTAAAGGTGCTTACTCAAGATTCACCCCGTATCTACTAGCAAATTCCTTGAAATCAAGTAAATCATCCTTGGTACTTTTCATTCTAACGCATTTGAAATACAAGTCGATCACACCTTTCCAGTCTGTTTTATGCAATGTACCTTCCCAATCAGTATATTCTACCACAGATGGATACCACTTCTTATAATGATCAATAACAATTTGAAGACACTCTTGTTCAGTCATTGCTTTTTCAAGAGCTTTTAACGAAGATTTTTCTCCGAATTTTACGGCACAAATTTTTGTAGGCTTATAGTTGTCAACTGGATCACCAATAAGCATTTGATGACAAAAGAACTTAAAACCAAGTCCAGTTACCTTTTTCCCATTGTCATAAAGAGTGCCTACACCATCTGGTACTGAAACTACAGCCGGGATTTCTTGTGTGAAATCATATAAGCAGAATCCAGAGTAAGCATTTGCGTCCTTATCTACTGTAATTAGTACAGGGACATCCCCTTCTTTAATGATTTCATTCCCTCGAATAATCAGGTAATCATCTGACTCAAATCCATGAGAGATTTCTGCATTATAATTTTTGTATAAGTGCTGTTTACAAATCTCAAGATGCACAGGCCGCAACATTTCTGCTCGGCTACCTTTGTATTTTTCTGGAAGTGGAAGGTAATTTCTGAAATTGTTCGATCCAGAGATAAAGATTTCTACTCTTGAAGCAAAAAGCTTATCTTTGATTCTTTCAATTTGCTGATCCATAATTTGAAAAGCAAGCCCCGGATTTTCTGGTGTCTGAATATCTTCATATTTCCAGTCATCTTCATTAAAGTTATCCAGTGTACCGTGCTTTTCTTTTTGAGATTGTTTGAATTCTGTTCTTGTTTTAAACTCTTTCGATTCCCCGGTAGGGAGGTGTGTGATCATAACAGATCGTTTTTCTACAATACAAGCTGCTCTATAGGCAAGAACATCGCCATCAATTAATCCTATGATTTTTTTCAATATCTTCTCCAATTCTACGGCACAACTCCAGCATTAGTTGGCAGATTCGTTCATTTAGTTTATTCGATTTATTTTGTAATTCACGAATTTGGTCGTGCATTTCATCTCGTTGTTCTCTGCATTCTGACATCCATTTATCAATTTCTTCAATTGATTTATTTTGATAAGGTCTATTCAAGATATTTCTCCCACTCATAGTGAAACCAACAATTAGTAGGCGCATCTTTAAACAAAGGAGCAATTTCTTCATCAGTGTATCCGGCTAACCCACAACCGACACGAGTTACGATAAAGGTATTATTTTTATTCACTGATCTAGCAAGAAGCTTAAAATCCTCTGCATACTGTTTGATTCTCTTAATAGTAAGACTTTTCCAAGGACTTTCTTTTGTTGGAAATGCAAACGAATTTTCACGCATACCCCAACCAACCCCGAGAACTGCTCCATAATTTTCTAAGGCTTCCAGCGCCGATCCTCTTTTATGAATACCCATCTCATTGCTACCAAAAACAAAAATACCATTGTGCTTTTTAACAAATAGTCTGTCATTGAGAATATCTTTCCCATCGACATCATGATATGTATATTTCATTATCTCTCCTATAAGAAAAGCCCCCGGAGGGGCTTTAATTAGCTTTCAGTGTAAGCTTCAACAGTATCAATAACTGCTTCAGACAACTCTACGAGTTCACCTTCTTTTGCTTGTGCAATTGCTTTAGCTACCTTCATCATGACAGCGCCATCAAAACCAGCTTCTTTTGCCTTAGCTTTTAAAGCTTTTGCTGTTTCGCTGGCAGCGATCTGGTATTGAGCCAATGCAATCATTTCATTAAGAATTTCTTTCTTAGAACTCATTTATGCACTCCACTGTAAATTACACCACTAGACCACAATCCAAGCAATGCGCCTGCAGCCCATTCGTGAAACCCGTAAGCCAGTGCTTTACCAAAAAGGACATTTAGGACATACACTGGGGCGAACGGTCCAAAAAACAATACTGCTACTATAAATAGTGCAATAAGGATAAATTTAAGAGCTTCCATTGCTTCTCCTTAAAATGGTGATTTAGTTGTTTTTACTGTCTTATCTTTTGCGGTGGGCTTCTCTGCTGTTTTTTCTTTTGGTTCTTCAGCTTGAGATTGAACAGGGATATCAAATTCAGCACCGGGAACATAATCAGCACCAGAAGACTCACTCTTTTTATAAGCTTTCAGGTCTTCTACCAGAACATTCTTCAGATAGATGTTTGCCTTGCCATCATTGCGTTCAAACAAATCAACTGATAGCACCCCAAGACTACCATTACCAACAATCTTTTCAGGATCATTAGTAATATCTACCAGCATGTTACCTTCTCGTTGCATTACTCGCGGGCGATACAGTTCAGGAACTTCTTTTCCTGTACTTCCAAGCTTTGTATTTTTACGAAGGGTTACAACCCATACATTTCGTTCTGCTTCATCAGGCGGCGGGCATTTGTAAATTGACTCGAACTCTGCTGTTTTTACCTTCTTTAGGGAAGGTTTAGCACCAATCTCATTACATGCTTTTTCAAACTCGTCAGCTTGATCTTCATCAGTCAATACGACACCAGCTTTCCATTCAGTACCTTTTTCTTTATCAAGACAATTTACTGGTTTAGTAACACACACATAAACCAGCATACCACGCAATTGCATGAATTTTTCTTTAAAAACACTCATAGACTCTCCTTTAGTTATTTCATTTCAGACTTAAATGGGAGAATTTCTCCCTTAGACAAAGCTATATTGAATTTATCAACATAGCTCTTATGGTACAGTTCTAGGACTTTATCATAGTTTTGCCATGCATATTCCCGGAACCAACCGCCAGTAATCGACGTACAAACCTTCTGTAAAGCCATCTTAAAAGCTTTATCAGGATCGGATTTAAACGGGATCACCGAACGCTCAAGAGCAAGCACATAACTTTCTTCCAGTACTCCGTAAAGTCGGACGATTTCTGGTTGCTCATAAAATTTTGTTTTGTCGCAGTTTACTTCTGCTCCATCTTGCATGTAATATGTGTATGCAGGCCGGTCGAGCATTTTTACTGCTGCATGAATTGTATCATGATCGTAGGTGTAGTTCACATTACTTGTGAAGAAATTTTCTTTCTTCATATTCTGCAGACGAGGAGTCTTCTTATAGGTAATGCTAGTTCTCTCTGCAATAATTTGGGATAACTCGTCACCAAGTTGCTTAGTTATCTCATAACTATTGAGAATACCTTCAAGCCAAATAATATCTTTTCTGTTTTGTTCAAACTTGTGAAAAGCGTATTTATGTGTATTTTTTAATGCGTTATACAGTTTGATCCTGAATAAGCTATTAGCGATGAAAAAAACTTGGTTTGTTGTTTCCGAAAAACCAGCAGAAAAATGATTTCTTTGCATCCAATCATGCAACTTGGCATTATTCAAAGACATAGGTGAACCTGTATCTGTGAATTGCCAGTCAATAATCGACAGTTCTCCGACATTAATAAATTTTACATATGCAGAATCTTCTTTAATAGCGATATCTCTGATGTTTTTGCATGTTTTTACAACATTAAAAAACTCTGCTTTTGTTCCAATAACATCAGTATCCTCTGATTTTCTATAAAAATATGGGTACAACTTACTGCCAATGACTTGCATATTTAAGACTCCTATGTTTATTTAGCAGGACGATCCTATCCAAAAATGTTGAGACTCATAGTCTTCACTTTCACCGCCAGCGATCCATTTTACTTCTTGAATTTTACAACTTGGGTATTTTTTATGGAAATCTGGGAGAACAAAATTAACCCATTTTGTGAGGAAGATTGTAATATCTGGCGCAATATCTGACCTAACATACTCTATTCTTTCACGATCATCTTCATAATCTTGCCATTCATCATTCTCTGTTTCTTCATCATAAGGATTCACTCCAAAAGCAAGTTCATCTAGATACTTTTGGAACAAATCAGCCGTTTCTTTATTTGTTTTAAGAATTTCCATTTAACAACTCGAACTTTCCCAACTACTATCCCATTCTGAATCATCATCTACACTCTTGTAGAGGTTGAATTCTATACCATTCCTTAATAGTAAACCTCTAACTACATCAGAGTCAAAACTATTGATAACAATTACTGATTTATCCATTATTTTCTCCTTTAAGAACAACTGTCAGTTGATGTAAACCAATCTCCGCGATCCTTGTAAGACCACTCATGTTTTTCTAACAAAAGTTCTCCTTGCCCATCAATATACAAATATAAATTATTAGTAAGGGCATATTTGACAAGATCGTTTAGAGAGTTCTCGTATTCTGCTACTGCAGCGTCTAATGCAGCTTGAGCTTTCTCTTTATCCTCTGTTACTGGTAAATTAAATTTCATAGTTTCTCCTAAATTTCAAAAATAAAGGGTTTATAAGCTTCGTATTCTCCTTCATGTGGGTATCCTCTTGGATTACACAACACTCTTGTATTACCTACCTCGTAATCAAACTGATTATGTACATGACCATGACACCAAACATCTACAGCATGATCTAGCATTATATCAGAAAGATCGCTGTAATAGTAGAAATTCATCAGCATGTCTTGCTTATTCATATAACGTGGATGAATACTCAAGTGCGAAGGTGCATAATGAGTTACTACTATTTTTTTATTTGCTGTGCTCTTTCTTAGAGCTTTATTTAACCAAGTCTTGCTCTCTTTGTGCCAAGTGCAAGTGTCTTTAGCTGAAATTTTTCTGTAATTATCATCCGAATTATGAATTTGTCGGTAGTCACTCATGGCATAGTATGCAGCCTCTTTTAAAACTGGATCGCCTTTGTTCATATCTGTCCACATTGTACAGCCAAAGAATTCTAGCACAGATTCATCATCTTGAATGAATTTAAATGTATCTTTCTCAAGATACTGCAAATTCCCCCAAAAGTCTAACTTTTCCTTTAGAACTGCATGCGCCTGTGGGAAGCTTGCTCCATACCCTTCATGATTTCCAGAGACAAAAATAGCTGCTCCAAAAGTATCGCTACATTTGTTAAGAAAATCCGAATGCCATTTGTAATTGTTTAGCTCACAAGTATCTCCTGCCACTACAAGAACATCAGCTTTTTCATTAAAAAAGGTATCTGAAACATTTGCAAAATCTAAATGCAGATCAGATACGAGTGCGATTTTAGTTGACATATTTTATACTTTCTAATATTTGTTGTTCTCTGTTTAAAAGTTCTCTTAAATTGTTTACTGGATAAGTGTTTTCTTTCTCTATGAATAAAGCATGACCACAAATACCCTGCTTAACCCAATGCAAAGACATATTGTCTGAACTAATTAGAAGAGTCAATTTTTCTAATATATTAGTTTATCATCGTTCGAGAAAAGTACCCACAATGAGGACAGGATACTTCTTCATACTCGTAAACACAATACTCAGTAGGTATAGTATAGCTTTTATTCATTATTTTATTTGGATGGGTACAAGTTGCTTGTAGAGCACTTAATTCTTTACTAATTCCATGAAGTTTTTTGATAATAGTAGCTTTTCGCTGCATTAGTTTTTCATACTCATAATAAATTTCTGTTTGTGTCATTTTCATCAATGAATCTCCGCTGCTGTTTTACCAATTTTATATTCACCTGCTAATGGAACTTGCATACTAAGCAATTCACCAGCATCAACAATGCATTGTACCAGCATTTGCCCCACTTCTTCAGAAATCCCTTCGTCAGTCACGAAGTCGCCCTGATCATGAAATGCTGCACATCGAGCTACATACTGCCCTTTATAGGTGTAGTGTGGACGAAAATCTTCACTCATCTCCAACCAACCTAAACGATTATCCATCAAACAGAAAGCGTATGTCATTACCGTAGCACCAAGATTTTGACCTTTAAGATTTACTAGCAAGTGTTTACTACGCGCAGACAGAATCTTACCGTCGCGCCCAAGAATGTACTTCTTTAATCCTTTGTTCTTCCATTCATCTTCGCATGCCAATTTGAATGCTTTTAGTCCGGGGTTACCATCCCAATAGTTGTCATACGCGATTTGTCCAGCCTCTTCGCTGACACCCAAGGTTTTGGTAAGCTTTTTACAGGATGCTCCATACGCCAACGCATAGCTGCCTTGCTTGGCCTTATTTCTAAATGGCTTAAACTTAGGGTCATCTTTCGAAAACTCCGGTGACGTGATATCGAACATCGAAGTTTCTTCTGGATAAAAGAGAGTAGCATTAAATGAATGTGAATCGCCATTCAACACCAGTTCTGCAAACTTACCATTATCGAATTCAAAAGTGTAGTCCGATACTGCTCTGTTTTCAAGAGCAGCCGCATCTGCTGAAACATAGGCTCGCCCTTCATCAGCTTCAAAAAGATCACGCATTTCGAACCCTTTTACAACTTCAGGAGAAGCTTTCGGAAGGTTCACAATTACATTATGCTTTACTCGGAATGTAGGTGTATACCCTGTAATACTTGCACCAATTTTACCATCAATTGCTAAACGTGCATTTTCAAGCCAGCCTGTAACAACTGAAGCTCGGTTCCTTAGTGACAAAAACTTTACAATCTTTTTAGGTAATTCGCCGTCAATTTCAAGAAGATTAGGACAAATCTTCCCTGCTTCCTGTATCTTAGGAGAAGTTGTAATAACTTCTCCATCTGGACCACGCATGGGTTTACCTGTCTCTGGATCACGTTTGAAATTCCAGAAAGTTGGGGACCATCCTTTACCCATTAGCCATTGTTTAATATCATCCCCATCTTTGACTTCCATCGGAAGTTTAATATCCATAAGAAAATTACTAACAACAGGCCAATCTCTACCATAGCAATTTACAGAATTTTCTTCTGCATTGAATACCGCAGAATGCTTTACCAACCACTTCTCCATAGTTGAAGACAAGCTTCCGTCTTTCTTAAACGGTTTCGCTGGTAACGAATAGTGCTTCTTTTCACCCTCTTTAAGCTTACGCGGAGGCAACTGAGGAAGTACTTCATCTTCAAGTGCTTTCATTTCTGCAGCGCATTCATCAAGCAATTTACGAGCCTTATCTTGATTAAATTTGATGCCTGTAATTTCTTGAGCAGCATACAAATAATAATCTTTGTGTAAAGCCCGTAGTCCTGCTTGATAAGGGGGATTGTCCTCATCATACTCTTCTTTGTAAACAGAACGGTACATCAACTGTAACTTATTAACTAAGTAGTTAAATACTTTCAGTGTCAGTTTAACGTCCTGCTTACAATACGTCAGCATTTCATCAGAATATTGATGAAAAGCATCAAACTCAATCTTAGGATCACCGAATTGTTCCCCATAAGAGGCGAGCGAATGCGAAGGACGATCAGGATCAATCATCTGAGATAGAAGAAGCAAGTCAATAATTTTTACTGGAATTTCTCTATCGAGCCAATCTTTCCCTCCTTTTCCAATATGGAAAGGGATATCAAGGTACTTCCAAAGCACCCAATGATCGAATCCAATACCATTAAAAGAACTTACAATTGCGTCAGGGCCAAATGAATTATGCCAGTCTAGAAACTTCCTTTTTGCATCTTCTTTCGACTCTCTGAAAGGAAATAAGGTAAATTCCCTAGTACCGTCCAGAGAGATTGCATGCACGATCCAAACTTTTGTACTGTACGTGTAAAGATTGTCGGCTTCGATGTCATAGACATATCCTTGCATTTAAAATCCTTTGTTTTTGAATTAGACATTTTCCGGCTGCTTCTCGATGAAGTAAGTTTCTTTATCATGAAGCGTGTGCGTAACCCCATCATAATAAATTTCTCCCGCTGGTCCAGTTTCGCCTTGAGAGCGATTTTTGGATAGTGTTAAAATTGTCGTGTTTCTGATAATGTCATCGGCATTATACTTATCTCGCTGCATCATTACAATCCAACTAGCAGACTTCATCATTGTACTAGAACCCATAATCGCTTCTTCAGGAATAAATGCACCAGTGCTTGCTGCGTCTTTATTTGAAGCGGATTTACGGATATGAGCGATCATCAAGAATGCAATATTGTAATTCTTAATCATTGACTTACACCACTTTGCAAATAGCGCTTGCTCATCATTCGATAATCCGTCCATTAAATCAGATACAGGATCAAGAATGATTACCTTGCAACCACAAGAAATGACTAATTCCTCAATCTTATCTTGAAGAATTGCTAATTGTCCATCGCGTTCATCAATAACCATGAAACGGTCGTTTCCTTCCGTATCATAGAACAACTCCATCGCTTTAGACTTAATTATATCTCGGCGAAGAAATGCATTCTTTTCTTCTACATCCTTAATTGCTCCAATCCGTTGCTGAATATGCCTTGATAGAAGAACTTGCCCATACTGAGCACAAGTAAGTTCAAGAGAAACTACTCCGATTTTGTGCGGACTATGAAATAACCAATAATAAAGAAGTTCGTTCGCAACCGTGGTTTTCGCAGCACCCGTTCCAGCAGCAAAGATACCAATAGTACCGAGTTCGATACCACCAAGCATACTGTCAAGTTTTTTCATGAATGGAGGGAGAGGGATTTTTTCAACCAGCGCATACTCTAGCATCTTATCATAGAGTTGCCCGCTGCCAATAATCCCATCAGGAACGTATGTCTTAGCCTCAAAATAAGCACTAACGAATTCTTTTTGCCTCCCTTGAGTCAAGTACTCATTTGGGTCTTTGAGTTGCATACGAATGATTTTAACCTTACCCTTAGGCAAAGCTTTAATCGTATCTTCCAGTGCAGCTTCACCAGCTTTATCGTTATCTAGGCATACATAGATATTTTCGAATAGATCAAAGAATTTATACTGATTTTGTAATTGAGCAAAGCTATTTGCTCCTGTAGTCGCAGAAACGCAAGCAACGTCATAATGCATTCCACGACCTTCATAATATTCTTTAAGCATTTGATAGGCAGACATGCAATCTAATTCGCCTTCACTTAGTAGAATATTCTTACCACCGTGCTTGAAATTTCGTTGACCGAATAGGTCGCATTCTTTTCCTGTTGCACCTATGCTATAAAAACTTTTTGGAATTACTCTGACTTTGTAGCCTGCTGGTTCACTATTTTTCGTAACCGGGTAATACTGCTCTTCAACTTCACCTGTTTTTTCAGAAAACTGATGCCTTACCCCATACTTTTGATAAGTTTGATCTGTAATTCCTCTAAACTTTTTGCCTTGAACAGAAGTATTTTCAACAACAACTTCAATTTCATTTTCTGTAATTAGTTCTTTACCTGCCAATTGCATCTCCCTGTACTCGATTTTTGAAACTGACGATTTTACCATAGATTTTTTCTGTTCTTGAACTTCTTCTAAATACTCATCAGATGCTTTTGTTGCCCTGCAAGAAAAACAATGCCAAGAACCGTCGTCATAAACGGCCTTGGCATCAGAACTTCCGCATTTTTCACAATTTTCATGCCGGATAAAAACGGCCATAAGTCTCCTTATTTTGTTAGTTTTGCAACAGCGCGATCAATTAGGTTAAAGACTTCTTTACGGCTTACTACTTTGCTGTCATTCCAAGCCTCAACTGAATTAATTTTAAATTCTTTTTTCAAGAATTGTCGAATTTCTTTTGTTTCAGAAGTGGATATTGAAAGGTCATTTCCGGGGGAATCTTTGGTTGTGACAGCATTACATGCTCCAATCATACAAACTGGACCTGAAGCCTTGTACCCATAGTCATCCTGAGTCCATCCATGACGCTTAATATAGTTCTTAGCTCTAGTCAGAATTGATGCAATATCTTGCTTAGTCAGTTTAGAAGATTTATTCATTGTTTTGCTCCTTATTGGCTCCGTTAGTTGATGGTTGAACTACCCCATAGAATAGCTTAAAGATTTTATCAGTGTTTGGCAATGGAATCCAGTCTTTGACTAGCTTTCCTGCATTGCCAAGTTTCTTATTGTAAGTTGAAAGTCTTGTGCTCATATTTACTCCTCTTCTGAGTCGGCGAATTCATCACTTTTTTCGATAATTTGATACTCGTTATCCCTACTTCTACAATAGACTACAAATTTTCTAGCGGCTTCAGCATATGTCACGTAGTAAATATACTCTTCTCCATGAGTCCATTCTTCAGTGTCTGTCGGAATAACTTCACACCCAGAAATATCTTGAATATGATTCATTAATTTTACCGCCATTGTTCCTGCTCGGTTATACGCAGTCATTGGTGTCCCGAGAGTATAGCCATTTACAAGTGATTTGTCTTCTAGCCAGTTAACTAAATCTACTCCATGACCACCAGGGTATCCGTCCCAATGTCGGAAGAATGCACAAATCACTTTTCCACCTAATGACGGCATTTCGTAGATATATGTTACGCTCCGAGTTCCCATTATTTGACCCCTTTATTCATTTTTCAATAACCACTTGTTTGAAATTACCTTAAAGCTCTCTTGTCCAAATTCACTTTTGTAAACAAGTCCTTCACGCGAGATATTAGCTAATGCACTAACCCCATCAGCAAATTCAATTTGCTCTTGCATTGTAGCACAAACACCAGAACGTTTTTTGATAACAGGAACATACTCTAAATTACAAGCTGCTGCTACTCTTCGCGCACCAGGCTGACAACAATACTCTTGTGCATCAATGTCAAATACATCATACACGAAGAATCTGAAATTGTCAAATTTGTACTTATTCCCTTGAATACCGGGACCGCACAATTCGCCCTGAACAGCAAAGTTGCTTCCGGGAAATGCTTTTCTCATATTTTCAATGATATTGTAGCGATTAGCAGTGTCCCAAAAAGCACCACCTTCATTCTTTAATTCAAGATTACGACTACAAACACCTGCTGTATCTCCATTGACATACACAGTCATACTCGATCCATCAAGTTTTTCAGTAATTTCCCATTCACCTTTTTGGAAGTCACTTTCAAATTCTCTTGAAAGATTTTGTACACGTTCTTGATCAGTTTTACGCAGGAAATACGGAAAGTTGCCTTTTGCGTTAGTTGCACGAAATTCCTCTGGTTTCTCCCATTTCTGAATTCGCAATACCTCAGAGACATCATCGCCAATCGTAACAGGTACAAAGATATGTGAAGGTTCTGTGCTGATGTATGGAACATCATCTGAACTTCTATTTACAGGAAGCAGTAATCCTTGACTAATTTGACCACGGAGTTTGATTGTCTTGAGTCTTTCGCCTTGAATTCCGTTAAATTCTTTAGGAAAGTGCCCCGGCTTAGTCAAGAAAGGAGCGACTGTACTAGGGATGAATGAATCAATCTCAAAATAAATTGCCAAAGAATTCTTTACAAATTCACCTTTCTTGACTACTACCTTCCACCCTCCAACTACTGCAACTTCAATGGCATCTGCTCCTTCAATCGGCAGAATATCATCAACTAAGCGAATAGTCGCCATTGCACGATCTGGTTTTACATATGCTACTGGTTGCATTATATACTCCTTAATTATTCCATAAACGATTACGAATCGTATCAAATGATTCATCTACAAGAAGTTTACCATCTTCAAAGACAGTTTTCAAACATCCTTGTTCTTCTTGCTCCTTAGTCTGTTGTTCATACAGAACAAAATTACCATCCTCAAATTCTACACGAAGAAGACCTTTTGCAGAATTTTTCATACCTGAGTCGGTTTTTGGTGCTTTGAATAACTCATAACCGACGCCATTAACCTCTTGATACGTTGCCTTCACAGCGATACCAAGACTGTCACGGGTATTGTAGTTCATTGTGTAGCTACCAACACCAAAAACAATACTGGTAGTTGCAAATCCAAGGCGAATTAGACCGTCAAGAATTTTTTGAAGCAATTCAGGTGTAATACTATCTCCGTAAATCAACCCGATATGGCTATCAAGAACCTTATAACCAAGTTCATTAACCGTCCCGCCAAAGACTTCCCACAAAACCCGAATGCTACCCAGAGCTTCGGCTTTTGAAATTTCTTTAAATTCTACATTAGATATCTCTGGGGAATAATAAGTATAATCAACTTCAAGCGCCACTAAATAGTATTTATCACCAACTTTGACAACTTCAGAATCATCTTCGATGCCACTACCAAAATAGTCTTCAATCCAATCAGCAGCGGCAATGAATGAAGAGAATTCCTCAGTACCGATGTCATACCCGCAAATTACACGGTAAGGATCACCACTATCGGGGCGAATAACAACCTTACTAAGTCCAAGTGCATTCACAGGACGATTCATAATGTCTTGTTTCAGTGCAGGAAGATACTCAGACAGCACTTTCCAGTAATCATACGTGTCGGACACCAAAGACACGATTCCAGTGGGGTAATCCTCTGTAATCCATTTGCGATAACTCTCTAACTCACCACGCACAGCACTACCACCACAAGCAACCATGTGTTCAGTGGCAGGAACACTTGTAGCAATAAATTCTTTAGTGATATCTACGTTATAGAACTCTTCTACGAAAGGCAATGCAGGAATTGTATCAGTCCCGTTTGTACTCAGTAGCATAGCAGCAGCATTTACCATTGCATCCTGCCGACCAGACATCCCACGAAACTCAAATCCGTGCATTTGGAATTGCGTTCCTTCGATAGAGCCTGTAGTTTTGATAGCAGCTTCATTAAGTGCTTTACGGATGTAATAGCAAATAGTTGCAGTAGTCATGGGCTTCCACGTTTCACATGACCAGATCGTTTCAAGATAGTTTGTCAACCATGCGAAATCTTTATGCGTATTTTGAATAGTGCTATACGGAACACGCATATTTACACGACTACCTTCTGGTAGCGACTTGAGACGAATAGGAAGATATCCAAGATCATGCAATTGTTCGAGATGCTGCATAGATACTGCAGCGGGACCAAGGTATGCATCAATTGTTCTTTTGAATTTACCAACAGCTTTTTCTTTTGGTTGACTAAAGAAGTTGATGTTCCAGTAATCAATCAAGAAATCTTTAATAAAGTACTGCAAGCCAAAAACTACAGCTTTACCATCATACCCCTTGAGGTTCCTTGCTACGAAATGCTTATCAGAGCGGGCGGTTGCATTGCTGTAGATAACTTCAGTTCCCGGCTCCATGAAGCCTTTATGACTTAATTTATAGCTATCTGTGAAGACTGCTGGCGAAGTTCCTTGCACTATTTATTCCTTTCGTTGAAATTTTTGACATCCTGCATTGTAACATAGTTTCCAATAATTTGGAAGGGAGCGAGATAGTCAATATGTTCTTTCAGAGGCTCAAGTCCTTTTGAGAAGATTCCGTGTGTTACATAGAGTGTAACAGTCCTTGCTCCGGCTTCTTTAAGTTTCTTTGCCAATGGGATGAATGTACCGCCACCGTCACAAATATCATCAACAATTAGGCAGTCTTTGCCTTTAACTTTATCTGTCTCGGACAATACTGTGTCAGTAATTTGACCTGTTTTCGTATCCCGAACTTTCTCTGCGTAAACAACATCATGCTCGAAATATTCTGCTACAGATTTTACTTTTTCTTTAGCTCCCTTATCTGGAGAAATAAGAACTGATTCTGTATTCAAAGAATCCAAATACCAGCACGCATTACCAAAAAACAAAAACGCATTTATTCCAATATTAGTAATCGGCCCCATAAGATTTTCTGTATTTTCAAAATTATGAATATCGTATGCAAAAACTTCGTAGAATGGATCAATCAATTTTGCAAAGGCAGCTAAACCAAAAGACTCGCCTTGACCAAAAAGTCGGTCAGCGCGGGCGTATGGCAAATATTTGAAAATAAGTTTGCATGTGTTTACTCCAAGATTTTCAAGCAATGATTGCAGCAATGCAAGTTTCATTGGAACAGTATTGATGTCGATTTTTTCAGACACAATCAGAGATACCCGATCTAGACCAGTATATTCTGGCAAACGATATCGAATTGCACCGTCACTAAAGACAAGTTTCATAATATCTATTTTACCTTTTGATGTATATAGAGTGAACTCTGTATCAACTATTTCTTGCATAAATATTCCTTGTATTAATCACAATTCATCATCGTCTCTACCGGTTTCATAGCCTGCATCATATCCCTTATCATAACCTGCATCATAACCTGCATCATAACCTGCATCATAACCTGCATCATAACCTTCTTCATAACCCTCTTGTCGTGCATCAGAAATAAGATTTTCGACCAAGACTTCAATCATTGAAGCATTACCTTCAATTTCTTTTAATAGTTTTCTAATTTGTTCCATACTGTCTACTATTTAACTATTTCAGACTTATCCCTGAAACATACAAATGTCGGGAATCTTGGTTTGTCTTTTACTCCTTGAGGAAATGTCTTAAATTTAATTACTTTTCCAACAATTTGTTCTTGATTACTCCAATAGAATTTGCACTCTTCTTGTGTCATTTCACCCGGAGAGACTTGCACCTCCAGACCTTCTTTGAAAAGAACATTCCCGGTAACAGGGTGAAAAATATCTTTCAGTAATGTACCGATAATTGTACCAACTTCTCCGTTAGGCTGCATATTTTCTTGATGTGAACTTCGCTCAGTACGTCCTAACTCATTGACTTTCTTTTCGTTGTTGTTTTTAGAGCCTTCAAGAATCTTAGTTACGAGAACTTCTTCTTCGATGAATCGCTTGATTCTCCAGCATTGCATCTTGCTGTCACTGCGACCTTCTTTATAAAGGCCATCAGGATCACGAAGAATTACTCCTTCATATCCCATATCAAGGCATTGACTTTCATAAGCCAACAATTCTTTCATATTTCTTACTAGACTTCCTCCGATTACTCGGATATAGACTGGCCCATCCACAGCACATGCCTCTTTTATTCTATCAGAGTATTTTTTATTACTCACAACATCAAAGATTGTCCATGTGACAATTGACTCACCATCAATACGATTCATAGCACTCGTAGTATCTCTACAAAGAGTTTCGCTAGTACGATCTTCTGGAACTCCTACAGTAATTTCTCCATCAAATCCATTAAACTCTGGACGTGAAAGCATCTGCGTTACATACTTATTCGCAAATGGTTTAAGACTACGCCCTACAAGTTTACCATCAATACAGAGTGCCCGTACACCATCAATTTTTGGCTGCACAATACAAGGGAATTTCACCTTAGACTCAATCCAGTCTCTAGCAAGCATTGGCTTCATTGACTTCGCTTGATTCATTTAATTTCCTTTTTGTTATCGTAAATCGCTAAAAACCTATTCCCATCTGTGTGGATGTCGATTAGGATCATTGTATAATCTTTTGCACGGTATACCCATTTTGGAAGAAAGCGTTGAGTATAAATTTCATCTGAATAGGTGTCACCATTTTCGAATTCTTCAAGTGAAGAAGAACTTATTACACTTCCGCGTGTTTCTGATCCTTCGATTTGCCAAACCATGTCTCGGTAATCAGCGAAAGGAAATATACACCAGTCTTCGACATAACCGAAATAATCGAAGATTGCACGTCTAGCATCTTGTTCTTGTTTAATGAGTTCATTTATATTTTGCATAACTTCACTCATTTTCTAACTCCTGTCTCTTAGCTTCACGTTGTTGTCTCCAGGCATCCTTTTGCTCTTTGCGTTTTTCTCTTTTTTGCTTAGGTGCTTTCGGCTCGTCATCAAAATACTGATGCCGATGCTTCATAGGCAACTTAGAACAATAGATGTAGTCTACATCAATACCCATCTGTACTTTCATACTTATACTCCCCAATAGAATGAGATAACTGATTAACTACTTCTTTTACGTCCTCGTCGGATGTAAAGTAAAAACGATCATAGTCAATTTCAGGAGAGGATTTTACTCTCTTTTTCGAAGCTTCTGAATTTTTCTTTTTCATACAGGAATAACCCTAAAAATATATTTATTTCCTTTCCCAATACGAATGTAGATTCCTGCCTTGGAAAAGATTTTTGGAGACATCCAGAATACTGAAAAGTACTTAAATTCCATAAAACTTTACTCGTCCATTTTGATCAAGTCCTGTAACAATTTCTTTTCGACAAATTTTGTCTTCAAAATCCTGTGAAGCGTCAATACCTTCTTCGTTTAAAAGGTACTCAGGTAGTTCGAGCACAAAAGATTGACCACTATAGTTTTTGGGGAGATTGCAACCATATTCGCTACTTACAACAATTCCGTAAGCCCCAACCTTCGTTATATACGCGATCCCTTCTGCACCAATAGACTCTACAAGGAATTCTCCTTTAATATAAGGCTCAATTGCTCGAAATAGGAAATATTCCCCTGTAACAACTAAACGAACCATATTAGTTTTATTGACTTTTTTCATCTTGACTCCTGTTTTTGAATTTTCGTGCCGATGGAATGTGAATTTTTGGTTTGCTTTTGTTCCAGAGAATTTTACACCTAGTTTTAAATGACTTGTAAAACTTAAATGCTGGTCTTTTGTTACCTTTATGTATCTTACCATCTAGTCCAGACAATTTATCATTTAGTTGCTGTGCTTCAAAGTACCCGATACCTTCAACAGAAAACCTCATCCCTTTGTCAAGCATACGTTTTACAGCAATTGAATAGATTTTGAGAAAATCTTCATACTCGTAGACATGATATACGGGGGAGACTTCATAAAGCTCTTTTGCAAGCTTATTGAATGAACGAAGAATCCCTGATCTGTTTGACCTTACAACAGGTATCTCTAACTTATCGACATCTACTCTTTCTTCGCTTTCTTCGTCTTTACTGCTCTTTTGCTCTAACGGTATGTCCGTCTGGTGCATGTAAACTCCTTGTTTTCATATATTCTTCGATCATTGCTTCGTCAAAGAAGCAGTGCTTACCGTAGATATTATAGGCGCTATCTAGCCCTACGTCAAGAATTTTTCCTTCAGGAATCTTGTAATTGCCGTGCGAATGTCCGTGCAGATGCCACGATCCATGATGTTGTCGATTCCAGCATGCAATTGGATAGTGACATAGTACTACTTTTTTACCAGCAATCTTAATTTCTTCATAATTCTTAACAGCACCTACATCAGTTCTTCTCCGAATATCTAGATCAAATTCTAGATTATTGTCATGATTGCCAAGAATAAAAAATTTTCTCCCATTCAGTCTACTCAAAACATCCCGAGCAGTTTTACCATTTCGAACAAAAGCAAAATCTCCAAGATGCCAAACATCGTCAGTACGATTTACAGTACTATTCCAGATGTCAATAAGCCACTCATCATGCTCGTCAATGCTCATTTTAGGACGATTTGTGTATGAGATTATATTTTTATGAAAAAAATGTAAATCACTACTGAACCATCTTTTCATTTTATTCCTTTGTTATTTTACAATTGTTTTATTAGGTACATATTCATATTCTGCTCGAATGACAGATTCGATTAAACGTGCGAAGGCAATTGAGTCCCCCCATGGCTTTCCGGGATCGTCTGCAATTGCCTCTTTCTTAATTGCAATGATCTGTTCTTCTGTCAGCATTTGCTTATTTCTTCTCCTGCATGTATTTGCGAATACGGAATTCGGAGGTCGGGTTATTGAACTCCCAGTCGTAAATCATTTCTTGACGTGCCATTGTCCGTGACAAATACGCTCCGACAGTCGGCTCCCATTTGCCATCGCGCAACATTTCAACAACCCATAAATAGTTCATTCACAATCTCCTTAACAAGGTACAACTTCACCACGAAAAATTTTAGCATAATTAAAAGCATTTCCAATTGGCATCTTGATACTGAACGCACCATCAGAGTATTTAACCTGCGCTAAAGGCCACCAACTAGGATGACGTCCATAGACACCAGTATAGGTGAAAAAGCCGAGCCGCCCAAGAAATTTAACAAATTTAAAATACATTATCGTATGCCTAACATAACGGGCATTGTCAATTTATTTGCCTAGTTTGACGACATCTGCTCTTCTGTCAACATTTGCTCTGCTCCTTTAGGGGATCGCTAATAACCTGTTTATGCCATTCTTGGGCCTGTTGCTTGTGGTTCACGCCCCGCTCTCCTGTGATGCGGCGAGCATGGCTTTGTATCCAATCTTTGTCGCTTCGGTTCTGTCCCCGAGTTCTTCGTGGTCAAACCAGTAGTCGCTCACGGCGTCTATTTCTGCTTGCAACATCGCCTCTGTCGGCTCCACCGGAACCAGCCGGAAGCCTTCTGGCGTTGTGCGGAAGTGGGCTTCTAGTTCTGCACGTTCCGCCTCGTCGTTGTCCTGTTCGCCAAAATCAATGCGACCCCAAGCGTCTTGGCAATGACGGGACAAAACCATCGCTCGCTCCACCCACGCCTCAATCTTGTCATCCATTTTCAATCTCTTTATACAAATGTTCAATTATAACTCGTCGTTCTTGATCAAGCATTTCACACCAATCATATTTATCTTCTCGGATAGTGATCGCTCTTGCTACATTATACCAAGTTTTAGGCCAATTATGATAAACTTCGTCTGTGAATGGATCAAACATTCGATCCACTAGTGAAGCGTTCATCCTCATAAGCTTTTTCTTATAGACATAGTAATCAGTTTTTAACTTGAATGGCGCTTGAGTTGAATCGTAGTATACCATCCACCCTTCGCCTTTGTTTGTTTTACAAAACTCCAAAGCTTCCCCGAATTCAACTTCTGCCAAGAACAAATGATCAGGACACCAATGCCCTGTTGCATGATCACGAATACCTAATGAAAGCATAGTATTCGTAAACCCAGAATCAACAATATGAGGATCGTCTTTTCGAATGACTTCATATAGACAGGTAAATCCCGGATTAGGGTGGTACAGGTTATGCTTTTCTCCAGCATACTCTGTTCCATAAAAATAATCGTAGACTAATTTTTGACTGAACATTTCTTGGACTTTTTCAGCATACTCTGACTTTGTACTACCAGTCGTACTAAAAATAAACTCATTCTCTTTTACACAAGAGACGGCACCCATGAAGCCATTAAATTTTGTGTGCAGGGTAACTTTATGATTCAGCGGAATCTCTGGATGACTCCAATCATTCTCTTTATAATTGAAAGTTTTCATCAACGGGAGAACAACAAGTTCTCCTGTACGATTGTCGTATGTATGCCCTCTGCACTCAAGAATTCCCGGAATCCTGCTCCAGAGATTATCGTACATCACTCGACGTGAATATTTGAATGTAGTCAGGTGGCCGTTTACAGAAGTAATGGCAAAGCCTCGATCTACAAAATTCAGTTGTTCTTGATAAGTAGGGATTTTCATTAAAGTACTCCAAAAATATCGTTTGTCCTGCTGTCAAGAACCGTATCTTCGATTTTATATCGTCTTACAACAAATCCTGCAGCCTTCAGTTGCTTTACACAAGCAATTGTCCGTTCTTTAATTGGCAAGAACAACTTGTCATGTGAAGTCATGAATGTATCGCGTTTTGATTCTTCAGAAATATTTCCTTTTAGCATCACAAGCTTTGCTAATTTGAAATTATGCTGTCTTGCGGTATCTTCAGCTTTGTCACGATCAAAACCAAATACAGGATCAATCGTGACATGCGCTTCAAAGTATAGTTCTGAGACTGTAGGGAAATTCATATTAATTACTAAAGAACTTCAGTACAATGCCTGCATATTGTACATTGTGTGCAGTCCCCGGTCCCGGACCTACGCTACGATCTACGTTGAAATTCAATACAGTAGGATTGACTGCATTCGGTGGCGAGTAAGTTGGCATAGAGACACCAGTACCTTCTACGACATAGCCTTCTGGGCCGGTTGCATTATATCCTACTGTATTATCAAATGCAGCCCATACAAATTTAGTTGACGCATCTGATGCGCCTTGGTAAATCACTACAGGCGATTTGAAAGATTCCATATCAGCAAACGACTCAGCTCCATAAAACACATCATAACTGAAAGCAAACGGGGACAACCCAACAGGAGGAGTCAGTGTAACCAGATAAGCCCCTGAATTGCGGTCAGGTTTACGTGATGTCTGGTTTGCTCGAATTACAAATCGTTCGGTACTGGACACTTTTTGTTTAGCAAAGGCATAAACCTTTGGACCATTAGGGTTTGTTACTTCTGCAATCTTAAACCACCCTGAAGGAGTCGGTACGCTTCGTACATTATGCACCTGTACGATTGCAACAACCGTATCTCCTACTTGACTACCGGGTGCATCACCAAAATCAAATACTTGTTGACTCCCGCTGATAGCCATTGTTGCCGTTACTACGGCTGTTTCAATAAATCCTGCCATATTTTCTCCTTAATTTAAATTAATTTAGCCACTTGCCGGTATCCTGACCAGCACCTACATCAGTTCTGTTCCGAATCTTTAGCTCAAATATGCCGCCATTTGATTCGCAGTCACTCCCGGCTGGAAGATGACAACAGCGCTCGGGAACGGAGCGTTGGCTTTAGCATCGCCAAACTTTAAGCGGCCCTTGATGAATCGAATTTGCCCCCTCATGGCGTAGTCATGCCACCAGCGCGTGTCCGTGCGCGCAGGCACAAGGCAAACAACGGTCGCTCCCTGACGCGAAGATAGGTATGCCTTACGCATCCATAGACCTATTTCTTTCCCATATGGCGGGTTCATCCAACAAACGCCACTCCATGTTTGCGATAAACCGTCATCGGCTGGCGTGAAATAGCGTTCACATTTCGCATTAGACGGAAGCGCGCACACGTCCAGTTCAAAACCAAATTCACTATCCAAATCATCAAAAAAACTCTGTGGCGTTGCCCACAAGTCCGTTTTGCTTGAAAACATGGCGTCATTCACTCGCACACTCCTTCACTGTTAGTCATTGCCGATATCAGCATTTTTCATGCTGAACC
>ERZ650311.51-NODE-51-length-72406-cov-13.678871_pt1 | contig 72406 bp, 79 predicted proteins | sample MGYA00376247_ERZ650311 | MGnify/ENA primary metagenome ERZ650311 (study PRJEB26733, sample SAMN07839324) | wastewater metagenome | biome: small river; feature: stream; material: water | place: USA: North Carolina | collected 2016-07-28 ... | reverse complement strand
TTCGGCTCGAAGGCGTAGGTGCCGACGCCGGTGAACTTGTTCTTGTCGAGGTTGCCGCCGCTCATGGGGCGGAGTGGGAACGTGGGTGGTTTGATGTCAGTGCTGGTCATGGCTTGAATTGTTTCCCTTCGTCGTTGGTTTCTTCCTCGTAGTGCATCCGTCCACGCTCCAACTCGGCGGCGAAGCTGATGCCGTTCCGGTCGCACCAGTGGGCGAGGTCGGCAATCAGGTCGCTCACCGCGTCACAGGTATCGGTGCCGGTGACGTTACGGAAGGCGAGGATGGCTTCCGCCGCCCAGCCTGCGCGCTGATGGTTGAGTTCTTCGGGATCGGCGGGCAGCTTGGTTTTGGGTGTGAACAGGGGTTTGGTTTTCATTCAGGTTTGGTGTCGAACTCCGTGTCGATTTGTTTCTCCAGCCCGGCGAAGGCTTCGGCCTCAGTCGGGGCAACGTAGCCATCGTTCGCGGCGATGCTGTCGCAGCGTCCAAAGCTGCACCAGATGATGACGCCCATGCCTCCGTCGTGGAGCGACTCGCCCTCGATGGAGAGCGGTTGCTTGCAGCACGGGCATTTGTAGGTGGCGGACTTCGGACTGAGCTTCATGCGGCCTCCATGATTTGCTCAACGGTGTGGTTGAACATCTGTTCGTAGGTTTCACGCGCGCCGAGGTAAGCCTTGTAGCTTTCCACGAGCACGTCGTATTGCTGCATGATGTGCGCGGCGTCGGTGTCCAGATGGTAGGTGAGGTTCACCGTGCCGGTCTGGATGCCGTGTTCGATGGCGCTCTGCCCGCACTCGGTATCAGAGCAGCGGAACAGGAGGTTCAGGAGGTAGGATTTCATGGCAGCCATTCAGTGCATGCGGGGATTCACGCTACCCCCTTCGTCTTCACACTCGCCACAATCGGCAGCGTGTCGTTGATGCGCCGGTTCTGCTCGGGGTTGAACAGGGTGTGGCGCGAGGTGTGGAAGGCTTCGAGCGGTTTGATCTCGGTCGCCACAGTCAGCGCGGTCGGACAGTTGTGCTCCACGAACAAGGCTTGCAGCCCGTCCACGATGGCCTGCTGTTTGTCGAGCGGGATGGCGTCACCGTCGATGGTCATGCTGAACCGTTCACGGAAGAACTCCGCTTCCTGCCCGTTGAAGATGTCGGCGAGTGGGGCCAGGGCGTCGGCGCTGGTGATCTTCTTGAGCCGCTTGGTGAACGTGACGAGCGCGTTGCCGTCCGTGCCGAGCGCCTTCATGCTGCTCTCCTGTTCGTGATGGCCGTGCCACTTGGCGAAGTATTGCGGCCCGGCGATCTCGACGAGCATCTTCTTGGCGGACTCAGCGCGGTCCTTCGCTTCCTCGCATTCGAGGATGACGTTGACGAGTTGCGTGATGACGCCGCCCTCGTCGGTGAGGACGGGGTAGCTGGTCTTGGCGGTTTTCTTTTCGGCGGGTTTGGTGATGCCTCCGAAGGAGATGCCGCCGCCGAGCTTGGGTTTGGGTGTTGTTGTCGTGGTCATAATTAGGTCGGTTGCACTGGGTTGAAGAACGCCATCGCCTCCTTGCGAACGCGATCCCACTCGGACTCGGTGTGGATCACGCCTTGGTCAGCGGCGGCAGGTTTGGATTTGGAACCGTCACCCTTGCGGATGGAGCGGCGAGGGGCGTCGCAACTGTGCGCCCAGTAGGCGATGCGTCCATCGGGCAGGGCGTGGCCCTTCTTGGCGAAGCGGAAGCCGATGGATTTTAGCACGTCGCGAGCGGCGGCATTGCTGTCACCGCGCACGTCGCTGGCGCACCAGAGCCACGCGCGTTCAGCCACGAGCTCAAGGTGCGGTGCGGCCTCAGCCACGCGGGCGAGGACTTCGGTTTGTGGGATGATCTCTTTCATGAGTAGAAGTAACCGAGTTCGCGGAGTGACGAGTGCTTTCCGTCACCGAGGATGATGTGATCCAGCACATCGATCTTGAGCAGTTGTCCGGCACGAATCATATCCCGCGTCACCTTGATGTCGGCCTCACTTGGGCAGGGGTCGCCGCTGGGGTGGTTGTGGAAGATGACGATGGCCGCAGCCCCGATGACGATGGCCGGCTTGAACACTTCGCGCGGGTGAACCAGCAGCGTGTCGAGCGTGCCGTTACTGATGATCTCCATGCCGATGGGTCGGCGGCGCGTGTTCATGAACACGATGCCCAGATTCTCCACGTCTTGGTTGTAGCGCAGTGACGTGAGAAGGAGCGGCCTGATATACCCAGCCACCTTGTCGGGCGTGTCCGCTGATTCCGATGGCGCGAGCGACTCTTGCAACCGCATGATCTTGAACTCGCTGCCGTTAATTTTTGCGCGCCACGTCTTCACAGCCACCCCCACGCATGAGCCAGCCCCAACGCCAGACCGACGAGGCAGACGGTGATGACGATGATGCGCTCCACGATGACGAGGCGCGCGTCGAAGGTGCGAAGCTTGAACTCCAGACGCTCTTTGCGCTGACGTTCCATGTCGTCCTGTGCTTCGAGCCGTTCCTTGATGGCGTTGCAGGCGAGGATGCGGGAGTCGATGGAGTTCTCCGTAAGCTTGGCGTTTTCCAGACGTCGTGCGTTCATCGCGCACCTCCCATGAAGCGGCGCATCGCCGGCTCCACCATCTCGTTGCCGCGCGTGACGAGGAAGCGGCAGCGCATGACCTTGAGTTCGTCCTTCGTGACCCAGCCCGCCGGGTAGTACGGGTGCGAGAGCAGGTAACGATTCGGATCGTTCGATTCACTGACCGTCACGGCGTCACGGGTGGACTCGCCACGCACGCAGATAACAGGACTGAACGCGATGTCGAGATCGACACATTCCAGAAGTTCCGGAGTGATGCCTTCCTCGGCCTGCACGCGCTCGATTTCAGCGGTCAGGACTTTGACCAAGTTGCTTTGGTTCATCGCGCACCCCCACGGCGGGCCGCGCAATCGGCGGCGGACTGGCGCTGGAAGCGGCGCACGGCGGAGGCTTGGAGCCAGGTGCGGAGGTTGTTGGCCTGCTGCGGTGTCACTTTGCCAGCGGCACAGCGACGGTTCACGGTGCGGACATTCTCCACGAACGTCCGGTCGTTCTCGGCGACGTATTGTTGATCGAGGATGGACATGAGGATTCCTTTCGGTGTGATTACGGCGGGCTGCGCTCGTCAGCGTGGTCGAAAACCACGGACGCCCGAAGGCGTTTCGCGCTGTGATTAAACGGTGGGGACTTCGATGTTGATGTCGAAGTTGTGGGTGGTGAGCAGCTTTTGGATGGCCTTGATCGCGGCTCCCGGCTCTTGCTCCACCACGCATCCGATCTCGATGACTTCGGGGTCAGGCTCGTTGAAGTTGCCCGCGCTGCCGTACATGCTGATGCCCACGTCCCAGTCCGCCGGGTCGAGGTGTTCATACATGCGGAAGAACAGGAACCGCTGCGCTGCAACGTGGCAGAAGGCGAACGCCAACCGGTCGATGTCAACGTGTTCCTCGGCGCGCTTGATGATCGAGCGCACGAAGATGGACTTGCGTGAGCCTCGAATCCCGACCTCGCCCACGGTCAACTCAACACGGTAGCCGGACTGTTCCAGCACGTCGGCCAGCTTCAAGGCGATGGCTCCACGCCACGCGCAGGCTTCGTTGCTGGCGCTGCATCCGGCGGTGATGTTGATGAGCAGCTTCACCACGCGCCCACCTTTCCCACCGCTGAACTCTTTCAACGGGTATTCGATCATGTGATCCGGCTCGCCTTCGAGGAAGCGGTCCACGTCCACGTCGTCACCACTCTCCGAGAACCGGGTGACGGCCGCACTGCCGCCGGTCGGGCTGATGCTGTCCATGCCGATCTTCATTTTGAGCAACCATTCCTGGCCTCGCTTCCATCCGTTGCGCGCGAGGTGGAGTGCTTGCCCAATGTTCTCGACTCCGCCCAGCCAGTCAGTGTCGTGCTGCCGGGGTAACTGTGACAGACAGTGCGGCCCGGTCTGCCGCGGCTGCCGCTCCACGTAGTCGAGCAGCTGATCCCATGAATCGAACCGGACTTGGATGGACTCACCGCGGTCGATGTGCATTCCCATGCCCGGCTCGTCGCCCCGGCCTGCTGCCGAGACGCCATGAACCGGTACAGGCGCAGGCGCAGGCTCCGCTGCTGCCTCCAACCTTTCGCCAACGCTGAGGCCGTCGCTGGTGCCTTCGCAGTAGCGCAGGACGGTTGATGCACTGCTCAAGCCGCCACCTCCGTCTCAGTGTAGCGCGCGAGGGTTGCGTTGACGTAGGCCAACATGTCGGCGTCGGTTTTGATCTCGTTGAGGAACAGGCGCCCGATGTACACCTCGCCGCGTTCCTCAACCGGAAGCTCCATCGAGTAGCCTTGGGCGTGGGAGTAGATGCGCTTCCACACCGTCAAATCCCCCTGCTCACGAGCGCGGAACACGAGGCGGCGCAGCATGGCGGCATGTGCCGCCACGAACGCGACCCGGTCCAACTCCAGCGGATCCTCGGCGCGCTTGATGAGGATGTTGATGGTGTCAGTGTGCGCGTTGACGGTGCCGCCCTTCGACGCCGCCTTGTTCCCGCTGTGAGCCGACGCCACCAACTCCACGCGAAACCCTTGTTGCTCCAGCGCGTCGATGATGGCGACGGCGACCGCGCCGCGCCGGAAGATTTGCTCCGGCAAGATGCCCGACGACGCGCCGAGCATGACCGTGACCCGAACCACGCGACCCGTGGCCGGCACGAACTCCGTGACGAACTCCATCATGTGCTCCGGTTCACCGTCCACGAACCGGCTGACGCACACCTCGTCGCCACAGTCGGCGTAGGTGGACGTGACGCGCTCGGCCATCTGAGGCTCAAGCTGGCGCAACTGCTTGCGAACGGAGTTCATTTTCGCCAAACCCTCCGGCCAGCCCTCACGGGCCAGCCGGTGAGCGTCGGCGAAGGTCGCGCCGCCCGAGATGCTGGGCGCTTGCACTTCGCTGGTGACATTCTCCACCCACGGGGCGGCCGGACGCCTGGCCGCGTCGAGGAATTCCTCGAACGTGTAGTTCGTCACCGTTCTCACAACGCACCCCGCACCTTCGCCACCGTGGCGGCGTCCATGCCCTTCCAGACGACCATGTTCTCGACATGCACCCGGCCCACGCCTGCATTGAACAGCGCCACGCCCATCTGCGTCGCACGGGGCGACACCACGGCGCGAATGGCGGTCTTGTCGCACGCCGCGCGAACCTTGCCCACGAACTCCAGCCACGCCGCCGCAGCCATGAATCCGCCCTCGTTGACGTCGAACTTCGGGGACGCCTTGGTGACACCCACCATCGACGCCTCAAGGCCGTCGTCGTAAGGCCACTCGATGAAGGCGTAGCGATCGAGCGTCGCGCCGTCCATCTGGTTGCGCCCGACATACACGCGGCTCGCTCCAGTGCCGAACGTGTTCATGCCGATGATCATGCGGAACTTCTCGTGCTTCGTCTTCATGCCGTCCGGCGTGCCGAAGTGTTCGTTCGCCGTGAGCATGTTCAGGTAGGTGCCGACGCCAGCATTGCCCGCATCGAACTCGTCACCGAGGAACAGGCCGCCGTTCACCGCGAGGCGAACCAAGTCCGTGCCACGATAGACGCCTTGCGCGTTGATCATGCCGAACAAGTCAGCCTTGCTGGTCATGGGGCCGAAGGACGTGGCCGCGAACTCGAGATCCAACGCCTTCGCCACCTTGGCAGCGGAGACGGTCTTGCCCGAGCCAGCCGGCCCGACAAGCGCCACGTTCAGGCCCGCAGCCGCCGCTTTGAGCAGCAACTCGAACTTGAAGTGAGCGCGACCGGCCAGCGGACGAACTTCGCCACCCTGCACAATCTCGATGCGCCGGGCGTGGCCTTCCATCGCCTTGCTCACGATTTCCTCAACGCGGCTGGACGGGAAGCCGCCGTTCGCGAGGTGCTTGTCCACCACGTTCTTCACGCGGTCAGGCAGGTCGAGCAGCCCCTCAGTGACGAGGGAACGCACGGCGTCCTCGTCCACGGGCGCGGAGGGCGCAGCCTGCGCTTGAGGCAGGAACGGCTCAATCTCGTCGAAGATGATGCGAGCGACGCCGGTGAGGCTCGACTTGTCGCGCGGCGCAGCCACGGCAGCCGCAGCGGCAGGGGTTGCGGCGCGAGGTGCGGGCGGCACGAACGGAGCGGGAGCAGGCGCAACAGGCGCAACCGGCTTCGGCTCCACCATGCTCAACGGGTCAGCGCGCTTGTCGCCTTTGCCGATGTTCTCCTGCCCTTGCAGGATGGTGAAATCACAGTCCTTGCCCGCCGTGACCGCACGGCAGCAATGCAGGAAGGTGCGGCACTTCACTTCGTCAGTAGCCGACGACGTGAGCAGCTGCACCATGTTGAAGCCCGTGGCCGCTTTGCAGTGGGCATTCACCCGCTGCTGAATCTCCGGCTGCTTGGCCAGGATGTGCGGTGGAGGCGGCGAGGCGGCACGCGCAGGCAACTCGGCCGTCTTGGGCCGGGCTGGCGTGCCATTGATGGCGATGGTCAGCAACTCAAATGCGCGCTGTGGCGTCATCGTCGCTGCCGGTTGGGAGGCAGTGGACATTGGAATCCTTTCGTTGATTGTTTGGGCAGGAAAATGGTGGAGCTACCCGGAAGGGCAGAGCACTTCGATGAGCTTTGCCATCGGTAAATCCTCCTTGGTTCAATCCATCAAGAGCAGCAACCGCAGCACGGCGCATCCTCGCAGCGGCCACGCCGGTTCTGTGATCCTTTCCTCAGTTCAAGACTCGGAATTGAGTCCTGAAATGAAGAAAGGCCGGAGGCATTGAACCTCCGGCCCTTGCAACCGTCCTGACCGCTTACAGCATCGCCAGAGCTTCCGCTTCCGTGATGCCCGGCACCTTCGCCATGATGACCGCCACGGCTTTCTTCGTGATCTCGTCCGTCGCCACCTTGACCGCCTTGTTCACCTCGGCAGCGCTCGCCAAACCCAGCGATTCAGGCCGCACAAACGTCACGTTGAAGCCGGTTTTCGTCGTCGTCACCTTCTGCGCCAAAATGGTGCCACCAGCCAGGGCCGCCGAGATGTTCTGATTGATGCTCACGCCCTTCTCGCGCCGGTATTCGGCGTGCGCTTTCTTCAACGCCTGCCCCTTCAAATTGTGCTCGGCACCGTAATCCTTCTGCGACATGAGGCCCACGCTCGTGTTGCCCGCCTTGTTCGTTTTCTCCACGAACAAAGCCGTATTCGCCGCGCCAGTCGTAACCAATGAATTCGCCGTGATGATCATAATCTGCAATTTCTCCATGTCACTCTGCATTGACCCCGGCTTGTGACGGGCATGAGCCAACATAGGCTCGCGGCTGCATTAACAGGGCCGGGCGACGTAGCCGCACCGGCCCCAGAAATTGTTCTCTCGCAACGACATAGCCGTCGCAAGGTTCATCCTCCGCGCAGTTCACCACCGCACGAAATTGTTGTTTCGCACCTCGAATGAGTCAGTGCGCCGGAAGTCTTGTTTCTCCCCTCCCGGATAGGACGCCGGACACAGTTTGCGTCCGGCTCTTTTACATGACCCGGTGTTACCCTTTTCGTCATGGGGATGCTTCACTGATGCTGCCCTCGCCTCGCTCGTCTGGCCGCTATTCCGAAAATCTCATGGACTTACTTACACTCCCGTAATTACACGGCTCATGCTGCGTGGACCCTCACTCCCCACGTCCTGCCATTGCTTGATCGGTGCCGACTCGGCTGCTCTCACATCAATCGCTTTTTCCTCACCGGCTTAAGAATGAGTAGTCAGAACTACAAGTGTTAGCCTTGCCTAACATTCTTATGCGCCCCTGCATGGGCCGGTCCTGTCAACTTTGGGAGGCATACGCCCCGCCAGCTTTCCATCCCTCCCCGGTTCCCATTCGGGACTCGCGGCTCAGAACAGTGACAAATTTCAATCAACTCAGCAGGCTCACCCTGCCAACATACTGTGGATGAGTAGGTTGACGGCGTCGCGTTACCCTAATTGGGTAGGGTAACAAACGGACTTCGACGAGGCCGACCCCCATCGCGGGGTTTGACCTGGCAGCGGTTGCAAGAAGACAAGTGCTCCCTCTCAACTTTCCGCCTTTCCCAAATCTTGTTGATGTTTCGCCAATTCCTGAATGTCTTGAAGAAGTCGGCTGTCGGTGGGCAGCGTTAGAATTGGGTGAAAGTGTTTGGTGAGCCACGGGTGGCGTTGGCAAAGCTCGTCCCAGATGCCAGCGCGCTTCAAGGTCGCGACGAGGACGTGAACTCGCTCGGGTTTGGTGTTTAGGGTCATGGCTGTTCAGGAGCCAGATTTGGGTTCAACCCACCCGATTTCAGCGAGGCCGTATTCGATCATGGCGAGGCAGACGTTGCGGTTGCGGAGCTTGAATATGTCTATTGGTCGTCGCTGTCCCATTCGAGCTTTGCGTCTCGCCAGTTGGATGCGCCGCCGACATCTTCGAGCAGCTTGCGGGCTTTCGCGGCGCGAGCTTCCCATTGTTTCCGCTTCGAGATTGATTCGTTCAGGTCGTCGAGCGTGCGCTTCATGTATTCCGACCGCTCCACTTTTCCCGACCACAGGTAGCGGTTATTGAAAGCTTCGTCGTCGAGTGCTTTCATCGCCTCGATTTCCAGCAGCTTGCGTTTTTCGTCCTCCTCGCTGATGCAGCCGCATGGCAGTTTCGGATTCAGCGCACCGATGATTTTCTCCATGCCGATTATCGCGGTGGCGGGAGATTCGCCAGACGGGATTTCGCACGTCAGTTCGTAGCGGATATGCTCGTAGCTGCCGAGGTTGTAGAGTCGTCCGATTGTTATTTTTGTGATGTTCATGCGTTCCTTGATCGTCGTTTCAGTTCACAACACCGCCATTAGCTGAGTGACCAGCTTTTGGAATAGGACCGTGACATACCCGGAAGGAAGGTCTTGATTGTGCCTGGCTAGAGGCGTGGTAGATGCGGAGTGATGTCCTCCACGAACAGTCTCAGGATGGAGCCGGCGGAGGCATCCTGTGGGGTGGCGCGGCGAATGTGCTTGGCGTATGGCCCGTGACTGAACCCGTCGCAGGGTCTTAATCCTGCACCGGCTGGCGGTGATGTGTTTGATTTCTCGGCAGTGGTGTTTCCTGAACGATCCCTGAGTTGAGGTGGCGACACCGCCGTCGCTGGCCGGGTAATCAATCCAGCCATTTTCACATCAACTCAAGGATCGACCTGCCCCTCGCTGTTGTCAGCGATCAAGTCAACCTCGTCAGTATGTCAAAGAACTATCGGTGTTGGGAAAAGTCAGTCGGACTCTTGCGGCAGCCCTCCGGTCGCGATGCGGATGCGTCGGCGCTCGGCGTAAGCCTCAGCTTCGGTCATTTCAGGCGATTGCTTCAACCTTTCGAGCAGGGCGTCGGCGCACTCCACAGCGGAGTTAGCTATCCACGTTGCGCCATTCACGGTGCCGTGCTTCGTGATAATCGTCTGCATCGCCATTGCCGCGATGCGCTCGCGCTTGGTGAGTCCGTAGTAGAACTCGGGCGCGGTCGTTGGGCCTTGGCAGGCGAACGGAAACGCGGGCTGGTCGTGATTGGGGATGTGCTGGCTCATAACGCTGGTGTAAAAGCTTTGTGCTGGGCCGCGTCACGCCTGAAGATGCAACCCGTATGGGCTTCTCTGCTTCAGGAACTCGAACGCCTCCTTGTTCCACCGCGCATCGAGCAGCGCGTGGTGCTCGGTTGTCTGCTTGGGCAGTTCAGGGTTGCCGAGGTGAAACGCGAGTTGCTTCAGGTCGAGGCAGTACATCGGGAAGCCCTTGGGTAGATCGATCATCTTGCCGAACAGTTGGCAGAACGCGACCCAGTCGTAATCGGCGTAGTAGCCCCAGAAGCGGGGCTTCTCGTCCGCACCGATAAAGCGTTGAACCTCGCTAGCCAGTTCGTCGCGCTTGAACAGCCCGCCCTTGCCGCCGTCCCGGATGAAGGCATTGCCCAATTTTCTCCGGCTTGCGCGCCACAGTTGCGGAATCACGTTAGCCTTCACCCAATCGTTGGCCTTAGAGAAATCAGCCGACTCGTTCTCCAAGTAGAGTTCACGCCCATCTTCATAGACCAGCGCCAGGCTCAGGAGGTCCACGGTCTTGCAGTCCTCCATGAATTCGGTGTCGAGGAAGTAGTTCATTCAGCAGTGAAAGCCATTACGGCCATGAAAATGATGGTGATCAGGATGTTCACACCTCCTACCACCTTGATGTCGCGGATGAAGACGGCGGTGCAGATTACGGCGGTGGCGTAGAGAAGCAGAGCGCCGACGCGCAGCGCGAGCAGCTTGAAGCGCAGTTCCTTAATCGTGCGCTCCTGCCGCGCGTAATGCTCCAGTGCCTCGTGGTCGTTCATTTCTCGTACCTCGATTTCGCACGGCTCACTTCACAGACGCCCTTGCTCTTTACGTCGGTGAAGAACTGGTCATTCGGTCTCGCGATGACGTAGGCAAGCCGGGAGCCGAAATACACAGCATGCGCCCCGGTGTGACCTTCTACGATGATGACGTTGCAGGTAGTTATGGCCTGACCGCCAATCCCACCGAATCCCAGCGCGGTGCTGCCCCAAAGCTGTTGGAACACGACGACGGATTGAAGGTCGTAGATGTCATGCTTGCGTTGCTTGCGAACACGGTCGCGCACAGCGGGGGAGGATGGGCCGACAGTTTCGACCAACGGCAGGTCGCTACATGCCTTGTGAATCGCGGCAGCCACATCATTCAGGATGGTGAGGGCGCACATGCTCATCGCACACCCTCCGTGAAAATTCCCGCCCGCGCCACACCAGCTTGCCCGGCACTTCCTCGACGGGGTTCTTCAGAGGCCACTGGTGCCTGTTGGGATTTTACGAGGCTTGCGCCAGGCGCGGACGAAAGACGTGACAACCGTGTGCAACAACTCTGACACGCGAGGGTCTTGGGGCTTGCGCCCTGTGCCGTTGCCGTTACCGCCGCAACAACTACATCCCCCAGACCGATAGATCGTCGGCCCAGTTCTGCCCACAAGGGCATTGCTGCGGTGGAAAATTGGGGCCGGTTCGATGTAGGGCGACGGCATGCATTGCCCAGCGCGTTGAGTCCGTCACCCACTAAATCGCGGATGCACCGGCGGGCACCATGTTTCGTTTTGGTGAAAGCTTCCGGGGCAGTATTTGTGCTTTCTGGCACCGTAGTCCCAGCGGCGGGGTTTTGCATCAATGGCTCGTAGCCCCAGATGCCAGACGCCAGTCCTTTGGCGGGTTCACTGTTCAAGCCGACAGCCCCGGAAAGGCGTGGCAGTGAAAAGTTGCTGTGTGGGGCGACCCGTAGGGGTTCAAGCATTCCCGTCACATGCCCAATGCTAGGCTTTTGCTCGGCGCTCAAGGCGGCCCAGAACAACCGTGACCGATTCTTCACCGGGTGAACGAGAGGTTCCAGACTTGAGCCGCTAAAAGATTCGAGCGCGACATGGAATTGCACCATGCACTGTGCTGTATTTGCGACCATCTCTACCCCGCTAGTCCGGCAGTAGCGGAGAGTGGAAGCTTGGGACGTAGCCGAATGCCGTCGCACAACCACCAACCTCTGCGTCTTATTCCGCCACGCGCTCGAAAAAATCTGGCCGCTGACAGCATTACAACGCGCGGACGGGCGCTGATCAGAGTGGGCCGGACTGGATGCAGGCGTTCCCAACACAGGGCCAGTCCGGCGCGTAACGATGCTGTCTGCGCGTCCTACGGTTCCCTGTGCGGGTTGAGTGGCGGGTGCGGCTGGATTTGAACCAACACTGATGGCCGGTTTGATAGACCCGGCACCAAGGGCGTTTCGGCCCGCGCAATCAATCGCGGTAAGCCTACTATGTCCTGCGTCTGCCAGTTTCGCCACGCACCCGTGCGATGTTAATCCAGTCTCTCCCGGTGTCACACCACAATTCAGCAGGTGTCGCGACTGCAATCCGCCCATGCAGTTGGGCTGGCGTGAAGCCACTCGGGTAAAATTTGCGGGGTCAGCCGGTGAGCTTGCGCCCACTCCCAAGCCGTTCACGTTCGCATTCGATTGAGTGAACGTCTCCACTCGCTCGCCGGTCATCGCACAGCCCCGCGCTGCGCCGTTCCCGGTGTCATGGGTTAGGTGTCTGAAAGTGGTTGCAGAGGCCGGAGTCGAGCCGGCGGAGGCGGGCTTATGAGGCGCGCTTGAATCCCATTCTCCCTGCAAAAAAGGAGCAACCCAGCGGTTGCCCACCGGGTTGTTTCGTGCGCCTAGAACAAATTGTGAAGCCTGAACAGGCGCGACAGAAATCATATTCAATTCAAGCTTCACGCCGGGTGTCTTACGCCGGTGGCTTACACCCGTCCAGAAAAAAGTGTGTTACACCCCGAATTATTTTTCGGCACCGGCTTTTTTGCGGCGCGGCAGAGGGCGAAAGTGGCGAGGCAGGCCAGCGCGAAGTGGGTGATGATGAGAGTGGCGATCAGAACTGCTTTCCTCCAGCAATCTGCCGGGCTTCGTGGGTGTGGTCCTTGCGGACAGCGTTGAAGGCCATCTTCGCATCGAACACGTCCTGCACGTTCACGTCGGGATGGAAGCCGGCCAGGTAGTCGAGGCTGCGAATGATCGCGTCCACGATCTCGACTGGCGCCATTGGATACTGCGGCAGTTTGTCGTCCATCAGCCCCTTACGCTCACCTTCCAGCGCCTCGCTGATTTCGGAGTGGATGAGCGCGAGCAGTTCGCCCTTGTTGCGCTTGATCGGTTGGCCCGTCGCTGGGTCTTGCCACCACTTCACGTTGGCGGCGTGGACGGTTTTTGCTAATTCGTTCAGGTTTGTCGGTGTTTTCATAGATTTTTCCCGGCGGGATACTTGCTCGATGTGGTTACTCTGGTGCAGGCTCCGTCCATGGTTCAATCGGCAGCACGGCCTTTGCGCCCTTGAGCCGGACGCTGGGGGCATCAAGGGAGGCGAGCCACGGCATTCCCTTGAAGGCAAAGTCGCCGCCGCACAGCGCGCATTGCACGCGGATTTCAACGAATCGCTCGTGGGGTGTCGCGTTGTGGTAGGTGCGGATGGTGGAAACCTGCACCTCGGCGTTGACTTCCTCGTGCTTGCAGTCCGGAGACAGTTGCTTGAGGGGTGGCGGTTGAGTAGGTTCGCTCATGCTGTTCGGGTTCAAGGTTGCGCGCTACCAGGAGTGGTTGGCGGTTGTTCGCTCGGAGGGGCGGCGGGTTTCTTGGCTGGCGCGGTCGAGGATGCTTGCGAAGATGCTTTGGCTTTCGCTGCGGCCTTCGGCTTCCCAGCGCGAATGGCGTCGAAGATTGCGCGTGTGCCGCCAGTGTCCGATTTATTCGAAGGAGACGCGGCAATGTCGGAAGATGGCTCCAGATGGCCGGGTTCTGGGTTGCTCGTGCTGGGTGCCGGCGCTGGCTCTGTTTGCTCGGGAGTGCTGGGGGAAACGGGTGGGGATTGGATGGTAAGCGACAGTGGGGCGCGTGGGATCCCAAGCTCGGCGCGCACCTCACGCAACGCGGCGTAGTGCATCCCTTCCAGCTTCCCGGTCTTGAGCATGTTCTTCTCAGCCCGGGCCTCGATGTCGTCGAGCACATCGCGTAAGGTGTTGGATTGGGCGGCGACGGCGGCCCGCGCCCCATCACGTTCAACGATCAGGCGATACTTGCAGCCTGGTTTGTGGTGCTGAATGTCCGGCGTCTTGGTCAGGCAGTTGCATGAGCCAACGACGGAATCGGATTCCAAGTCGCGCAGTTCCTTCTCGCGAACAAGCAGGCTAAGTTCAGGGGTCAAAGGTTTCCATCCGTTCACCTCATTTGGCATCCCATTCAGCAACACCTTCGCCCGGGTGACGGGACACTTGGGATTTGGACAGTGCATGGCCGCGTGCTCGCGCAGGCGTTGCACGAAGTCTTCCGTGGTTGGGGTGACGAAAAGGCTGTGCAGGATGGCACGGGCCTCGGCGAGTTGTTCGGTGATGGTCATAGTTTTTGGAGTTCTTCGATCTTCTTCTCGGCAGCCAGCGCCCGGCGCGACCAGTAGCAGTCGTACGGGTGGTTAAATGTCATGGCGTTCAGTTCGCGCTCAAGCTGGTTCGAGTGCGCGATCAGGGCGCGGCATAGCCCCTCTGTGTCGCCACGATGCCGGTTTCGCACCTGATCGGTTCTCGGTGTATCACTCATGGCTTCGGCTGAAACTTCTTCCGCAGCGGCTTCGACACGCGGAACTTGAGGACGAGGGAATCTTTCTGGACGACGGTGAGTGGGCCCTTGGTCTTAACATGGTAGGGCCATGTGATGGTGCGCCCTTTGCGCTTCTTAAACTTGAACTGGCCGACGCCGTAAAGCTCCAGCGGCTTGCCATCGGCGATGATGTTGTGGATGGCGGCGTTGAACACTCGGGCCCACGACTTGATCTGCGTCAGGCTCTCGTGCGGGAGCAGCTTTTGCATCTCGCGGTAGAGGATGCGGCTGGAGGCGGAGTTGGGGTTGAAGACGCTCATTGGCTTGTGTGCTTGATGGCTGCATCAACTAAGGCAGGTAGCTTGTCTGTTTCGCCACGCAACGACGCCCCAATGACTGCGCCGATGGCGCGTTTCTTTTCCTCAGACCAACTGGCAACTTCGCATTTGCAGCACCAACCACGCGCCTTGGATCGATGGTCGTAGTTGATGACCTTTTGGCAGCGCGAGCAGACGAATTGCCACGGTTTCAGAGGTTCTTTCGGTGTTGCTGGTTTGCTCATTTGTCGAAATTCACGCCCCGGCAGAACTCTCGGAGCCGGTCGAACAGCGGGCCGCGCCGGTCGGGGGAGAAAGCGGCCTCCAGCGCCTTGCGGTCGCTGTTCGTGGTCATCAGAATCGGCAGATCGTGGGAGGTCCGGTGCTCGACGATGCCTAAAATCTCGTCCTCGACGCGCGGGGACACCTTGAACTTGCCGAAGTCGTCGATGAACAGGACGTCCGTCGTGGTCAGGCGCTCGAAAAGCTCCATGCCCATCTCGCCGCCGGCCCCGTACGCCGCTCCAATCTCGCGCGCAAGCTCTCCGCCGGTCAAAGCCACGACTGAGCGGCCTTCGGTGACGAGAATGCGGTGTAGGAGCAGCCACATGCTGCGCGTTTTGCCTTGGCGATCTTGTCCGTCCTTCGGTTTTCCGGAAACGATCAGCCCTCGAGATCCAAACGTCCATTGCAAGACCTGCTTCGTCTTCTCAGGCTTGGGCAATCGCTCGATCACGGTGCCGCGGTAGGCGCCCGGGCAGAGCGTGTTGTATTCGACCTGGCGCGCGAGCCGTTTCACCTCGGCACGCTCGTCGGCCTCACGCTTCAGGTCCGCGTCGTCGCATGGGCCGCAGATCGTGGGCCGGAGCTTCACGCCCAGGCACTCGATTTCCTCGCAGGGGAATGTCTGCTGGCAGCCGCGGCAGGTGTAGGTGGTGGTCATGGAACTTCGTCGTAGGTCGCTTTTCCTTGTTCTCGCGCCGATTCGCTGCCCATGTCGTTAAAGTGCTGAACAGCTTCGATAACTACTGGTTTTTTTCGGTATTTCATGGCTGTGGGTTGGTCGCGTTGATGCCGTGCTTGGCGGGGTCGAATTCTTCCATGCCTTCGTCGAAGCCGCTGGGAGGGCGGTCGGTGACTGGGCCGCGGCCGGGGGCGTGTCCGTTCTGGCGTGTCGGATTTGCCTTCCAGTCCCTCGCCCGATCCACCTCGCCGTTCCAGTTGTTCAAAAGCGTCTGGAGGTCTTTCCGCTTGTACGGCGCATCGGACTGGTAGTAGGCGATGACGAGATCGAAATCTTCAGGGTGAGCCTTCAGGGCGGACTCCTTGAACGCCTTCAGTTCCTTCTCGCTCCACGGCGTAGATTCCCGCCTTTTGAAAACCCCCCCAAGGGCGAAAGCCCGGTTAGGGGTAGGTGGTAACGTAGTCAGTAGATCGGTATCTGAAGACGGAGACGGAGACGGAGACGGAGACGGAGGCTTTTGATTAGCTTGCGGTGTGGTTTCAGGCTGACTAACCACAGGTTTAACATCCGAAAAGCATGTGGTTTTCGCGTGTTTATCTTGTGGTTTGGATGGACGCCCGCCTTGCTTTCCATTTTGTGACCTGCTGAGACGGTACTGTGCTTGTTTGTAACGCTCTTTCTCCATGCGTTCGTTGCGAAGCTGGCCGTGGTCGTCTTCTTCAAATTTCCTGCGAACGCGCGCAATGGACGACTCGGACATCCTACCAGACATCCGCTCAATATCCTCGTCATCAACGAAGCCTTGGTTCCACTGGACGCACAGCAGGGAGATGTAGAGGCCGCGTTCCTCATTGGTCATGGTGAACGTACCGCCGATGAAGTCATCAACGTAAAACTGGAAGGCTGGGGGACTGTTGAGGTTCATTCTGTTCCTTCAAATTCTCTGACCATGCTCCAGCATACGCCGCAGAAATACTTGAACGAGGTGTAGGAGCTATTCTTGTTGAATGGTTTTCTGGAGTCCGCGATCTGAACGGCGCGCAGCACTTCCTCCGCTGGCAGCCGGTCAATAAACATTCGGATGGAATTCGCGTGTGGGCCTGACACTGTTTTCGTGCCTGGCGCTTCCCCGCACGCTTCCATGATGGCGTCGGAAATCATTCTGAAGTCCACCTCTTTGGACTTCCTCAACTTCTTCAGCCACTTGTTGTACTGCGCGACCTGTTCCGCGCGCTCAATGTCCTCCTGGAGACGCTTCTGAATCGGCTCGATCACAGATTCGAGCAGCACGTTGGACTTGCCGAGATTGCAGGTGTCGCAGGCGGTGATTAGGTTCGTCCGCTCTGAGGTTCCACCCTTCGACACGGGGAGGATGTGATCGGCGTGCAGTATAACCGTTGGCGGTTTCTTGCCGCAGTACTGGCAGGTGAACTTGTCGCGCTTGAAAATCTCAAAGCGAGTGCGTGGAGATACGTTGCTCATGCTTCAACCTTAAATTGTCCCCACGTCGCAACGGTGAGAGCGGAGAAGTCACAGCGCGGGAACGCCGTGCAAACCGTTTCGTCGGTCAGTGGGGACAGGTTAAGATTGTCAGCATTCATTTTTCGCCTCTCACAGCTTGGGCCAGCATTGATCGGGTGTAATACACCCTGCAACAAAATTCGCACTTTCCGAGATGTTCATCTCAAAGATTCCGCTATTCGGGTGGGCAAAATTTTAGAACGGCACACTGTCGTCCGTGTAGGGAGGCGCGTCGTCGGTTGGAAGCTGGCCCTGTTGCGGTTGTGGTGCTGGCCCGCCGGGCTTGCCCTTCACAAACTTCGCGTTCCCCAGAATAGTGCCGCGACGCTTCGGATCGGCGAGGCGTTCCTCCTTGGTCAACTCCTCGACGACCATGAAGTGGTTGCCGTACTTGCCGTCCGGCGTCTCGATGAGGGCGAGGCTCAGGTATTTTCCGCCAGTCTTGCCGGGTTTCAGGCGCTCTTTGGCGACTTTGGTGACGTCGATGGAGCAGGAGATGATGATTTTTTCAGCCATGATTCAGGAATTTTTCCCACGCTTTGAGGTTCAGGAAGTGGCGCGTGACCCCATCGACCTTTTTCCAGTATGCAAATTTTCCAGCACTACCAACGCCGTGGCCGGTCGCGGCGATGACTTCCTCAGCGGTCGCACCCTCGGGCCTGCCCTTGAGGAATGCAATGACCTTGCCGCGCCGCGCTGCGGTTGAATGCGCGAAGTTGCCAGCGCGCTTCTTGCGCCACGCCGATTGAAGCTCGGACGGTTCGTCGATGGATTCTCTCACCGAAACCTCCCCATACCTTGATCATGAGCGCGCTGAATACGGTCCCAGTCCTCACGGCTGCCGCCAACATCAGGGTGTGCGGTCTTGGCCTTGTTCAGATAGCTCATTGGTCAAACTTTCTCGTCGCTTCCATGCGACGCAGTGCTGCTTCCATCGTCTCACCAGGCAGCATGTCGATGCCGCAGCCCACGCAGCCACCCTTGTAAGAGCCGCTGCCTTCACCGACTTCGGAACTGAAGTTCACGCTCAGGCTGGTCACGGAGCGTTTCCAGAACGGGAACCAGCGACGGCACCACGTCCGGCGTTCGATGTGGCATTTCGCTTCCACGTTCTGCTCAGTGCCATTCTTGAGCACGTAGCGGTAAGGGTAGGTTTTCGAATGCGCGTCGCCGGCTGCGATCTGCTCCCTGATGCTGTCCATGCCGTTGCGTTGGAGGTGTTCCGCCAATCCGAACACGCGCTGCCAGTAGTTGCGACTGCGCTCGATCCAAACGCTGGTGCCGTCCTGATCAAGAATCTCCGTGGACAGGTGCCAGTTGTCCCACGGTGCATGGAACGTGAACCCTTTCTCCCACCACTTGTCCTTGCTGCTCGACTCATGGCTCTTGCCGCCGAGATTGATCTTCAAATACTGGCCGTAAGGATTCCAGTTGATGCCGGCCTGACGCGGGCCTTTCTTCCACGGCTCCTGGATGCTCTTGGGCAGGATGTCCTCGAAGGTCAGGTAGAGGGTGAACAGGAACGGCAGGCCCAGCCGGAACTTCACATCGCGGCAGCCGTCACCGTCCAGCCACTCGCATTCGATGCACAGGTTGTTGTGGCGTCCGACATTCCACTCAACGCGAATCAGGTTCTCGAAGAACGCTGCGCGGGCAGACCAGAAGCCGAGCGGTTTGTTGTTGTGATTGCAACCGTCACGCTTGCAGGTGCGGCAGTAGCTGAGGTTTTGATAGAAGTTGATGATACGCATAATTCAATAGGGCATGACGCGGAGAACCGTGTCGTAGTTGGCTGTCCCGGTGTTCTTCCAGATGGCGTGTTGATACTCGATGGAGTCCGTACCGACATCCGGTGTGAACCCAAGTCGTTTCGCATGGACGTAGGCCAGGTGGGGCAGGCGTCAAAGCGTCCCCAAGTTTTCTTGCCGCTTGCTCCAGATCCATAGTGGCCTGCAAATGCTCCAGACGGGCCTTAGCTTCAGCCTTGCCAGCGTTTCGCCACGCATCGAACAGCGCGGTGTTGTGTGTGTTGAGAATGATTTCAGACATAGGCTCAGAGTTTGACCAACGATTTCGCCTTCTCCGTCCGCGTGGTGTGCGGCTCGGCGACGGCTTTGAAACACTCCTTCGCCACGGAGAGCTTCACAGATTTGAACAGGGCAATGGCCTTCTCAGCGTCGCCCTTCACGATCTTGATGCAGGTCAGGAAGGTGGGCGTGTCGAGGTAGCCAGCGGTCACCAGTCCGGCGTGGACGGCCGCCACGTCGTTGATCTCAGACATGGATCCGGAGCTTTCCAGACCGTAGCCAGGGACGGAGGCGATGTCAGCGGCGAGCCGGTCCTTGGCGAGCGCCTTGGCCGCCTTACCCACCATGTCGGCGACGGTGATTTTGTCGAGCAGTGCGGAGAGTTCCGCGCCTTCGAGCGTGATAGGCAGTTTGGTTTCGGCGACTTCTTTGAGCATGGCGAGTGAGGCGTGACAGTTGAGTTTGGCGCGGCAGAACCGGCAGTGCGGCCCAGCGATGGCGGGAGCGTTGGGGTCTTCGGCGCGTTTCAGGTTGTGATCGAGTTGACGTTCACTGGCTTCGAGCGCGGCGAGGTCATAGTGGCAGACGACGGGCTTGCCGGTGAGGGGCTGGATGATGGCGACGTGAACAGAGGTGACGCCATAGTTGCGCCACGCGAGCACGGCCAAGGTGCGGAGTTGCAGGTTGTCGGCGCTGGCGGGCTGGTCACCGTAGGAGGTTTTGTAGTCGCAGACCAGTGCGGTGAGCCCTTGGATGTTGATGTAGTCGGCCTGACCGCTGGTGCGTGGTGGTGTTCCAAGCGCGCGGAGGCCGCCCGGAGTTCCAGGCCACCACAACCGCTGCTCAACGAAGACGGTGACAACATCGCCAGCCTTAAACACTCCCTGCCCGGCGAGCGTCGAGATAATCTCATCCCGATCCCGCAAACACCGCTCGGCGACGTCGAGTTCTTCGGCGCTGAGGTTGACCGCCTCCTTGCCTTCGAGCCATTTGTGGATGCGATCCCCGGACGCGGCCCACTCGCGTTCCTCGTCGGTGCGGAGGTCGGGCATCATGCGCTGCATCGCCACGCTGGCTGGGCAGGCGGCGAACTGGCCGGCGGCGCTGGCGGATGGCAGGCCGCGTCTGGGATCGGTGTTTATTTTTCGTGTCATGTCCAAATTAGATCGGAGTTTTCTTTTTTTAGAGCGGCCAAGTTGCGCCGGATGTAATCGGCAACCGGGCATTGCGTGGCGTCCTTTTTTCCGTTGCACCAGAGCCAATGGAGATAAGCAACCGGAACTTTTTCCATCGGCTCGCCGCGATGTTTTCCGAACGGCATCGGTGATTTATCAGTCAGGGCATTCATTTTCGTTTTCGTATACCGGGTTACTTAGTGCCTTCGTGCTTCTTCACCGCAACCAGCGTCGTCTTCCACGACTTCACCATCGTCTCGATGGACGCCGGACTCATGGCGAACACTGCGTCGAGTGAGCCGAGGCTGTCATCAAAGACACCAGTGCCGCGACCGACTTCGATGACGCTCGACTCTTTCACGCCCGCCTTCTCGATGAGCGCGCGGAGGGATTCGAGCGGGGTGTACGTTTCGGCGGGAGCGTCTTTTTCCGGCGCAGGCAGGGCGGGCTTCTCGCCGCCACCCGCCGTGAACATGGACGGGATGTTGGGCTTGTTCGCCTCAGCCGGAATGGACGAAGTGACTTCGATGGATTGCTCGCCCTGCATGTAGAGTCCGCCGAGCAGGGTGGGGAATGTGGAGCGAAGGGCGTCCGCTTCGGCGCATTTGCAGATCATGCCAGCAGCGTCTTCCTTCCACTGCGCCATGCCCTTGTTGAACCGCTGCATCCGCAGCTTGCGGTACGTTGGGTGACTGCGCTTCTTGTGGAACACCTTGGCCCAGCCGCCCACAATTTTGTCCGCCTCGTTAGGCAGGTAGAAGTCGCCTTCACGTTCCTCGATGGATCCGTCCTCTTGCAGCACGAGGATACCACTAACCATGCCGTCGAAGTCTGGACTGGACTCAGCGCGCTTCAGAAACGCCTGGTGCGCGGTGATGAGCGAAAAGGTCGGGCCATTCTGGCCGTCGTAGCCGATCAGGAAGGCGTCGCCCGAGAACGGGTCAAGGCGGCGAGCCTGACAGAGCATCATAAACTTGATGGCATCCTTCTCGGAGCAGGTCGCCCCACTGCGAGTCGGCACGGCCACGGTGTTCTGGATGATGGCGACGCTGAGTTTGATTTTATCCATCGCGCCGAAGGGAACGAATTCCATGACGCCGGACGTTTTGGGTTGCTGGGTTGCGACTGCGTTGCTCATAATTTTGTGGTTACGGTGTTTTGTTGATGACTTCTAAATTGTTGAGGCAGGAGATCATTTGTTCCTCACTGGTGATGACGCGCGTGTGCCACCCGTTGTCCATCATCTGCGTCATCACGAGGACTTGCTCGGGCGTCGGATGCTGGCCGGGCAGCTTGCACTCCCACGCGCACGGGATGCCGTAGGGGAAGCCGGCAGGCTTGAACGAGAACACGAGGTCCGGGACGCCGACACGATCTGTCTTGCGCCGGTCCATGCGCGAGTAGTTCACGAAGATGCCGCGCAGGCGGAGAAGGGCGATGCACCGCTCCTGAAGCTGCTTCTCACGCTTCACGGCGTTCTTGGCGTCAATTTCCTCCGTCGTCCGGCCAGCCTTACCCAGTGGCGCGCGGTCAGCCTTGGGCATCTTATTGAGAACGTCCATCGGTAGGGATTTGGAGTCGTAGCCCATGATTATTCAGCTTCCGCAGATGGTGCAAACGGTGGAGTTTTCCGCGAACTGGCACTGGTGGTTTCGCGCTACGTATTCATCTTGGTCGCGGACGTAGGCCCGCACGAACGCCGTAGCCTGAATGATTTCCACCGCGTTGGACGCTCCGTTGGCGTTCTGAAGCGCGGCCTTGGTAACGATCTCGGTGGCTTGGTTGATGTTCATGGCGTTCATGGCCTGATGTCGTCCGCACTGATTTTGGCTGCCGACTCAAATTTCGTGAAGCTCATGAAAAAGGTGAGGTGAACGTCCACGTCGCGCGGCCCATTGCGCTGCTTTGCGATCAGAAGGTTAACCGGGACGCATTCTTGCTCGCGCCCGGAGTCTTCATCCTCACCAGTGGAGGGGCGGTAAAGTAACCCGATGAGGTCTGCGTCTTGTTCGATAGCGCCACCATCTCGCAGGTCAGACATGCGAGGCTTGCGGCTGGCTTTTCCGGACTTCTTGTCCTTCTCCAGTTCTCGGTTTAGCTGCGCCAGAATGAGCACGGGGATGTCGAGTTCCTTGGCGATGGACTTCACCTGTCCCGAGATGAAAGTGATCTCGGCGTTCCGGTTCTCGAAGCGTCCGCCGCCGTGCAGGAGTTGCAGGTAGTCGATCACGGCGAGCTTGATGCCGAACTGCTGCACCATCCACCGCAGTTTGCCGCGCAGTTGCGGCACGGTGAGGCTTGGCGTGTCGTCAATGTAGATCGGGGCGTTGGATATGATGCCCGCCGCAGAAGTAATTTTCGGGAAGTCGCGTTCAGACAGGAAGCCCTCGTTGACCCGGCGCATGTCGAGCTTGCCGCGCGTGCAGAGCATCCGCTTCACGAGCGATTCCGTGGACATCTCCATCGAGATGACGCCGACCGGGAGCTTCTGGTCAATCGCCACCGCCTCGGCGATATTCATAGCGAGCGAGGTCTTCCCCTCAGACGGGCGTGCGCCGATGACGATCATGTCCTTGCGCCGCATTCCACACGTCAGTTTGTCGAGGTCAGGGAACCCGGTCGAAAGCCCGGCCAGGCTGCTCCGGCCTTGCTGCGCGTCCTCATAACGCGCTTCTATCTCATTGATGACCAAGTGAACCGCCTCCTTCACCGTCAACTTCTTCGCGCCGCCGGCCAGCTTACTGTTCAAGTCGTTCAGTTCGCGCGTGGATTCGGCGAGGATTTCGTCAGCGGTTCCTTCATTCTCGTACGTCTTGGCGATGATGTCCGTGCAGGTCCGAACCATCACGCGGAGCGCATACTTTTCGAGGATGATGTTGACGTAGTAAGAGAGGTTCGCCGCACTGGGGACGGAATCAGGCAGGGTGGCGAGGTAGGCGATGCCGCCAACAGCTTCCAGTTGCCCGGCATCCTTGAGCCGATTCATCACCGTGATCACGTCGATGCCCTCCTGGGCCGTGGTCATCTCGCAGAGAATTTCCCAAAGCGTGCGGTGGCGCAGGTCGTAGAATACGTCCGGTGATAGAATCTTTTCCTGACATTCTCCAACACACTGATGAGGCGACAGGAAGATGCAGCCGAGCACGCCCTGTTCAGCTTCAATGGAGTGCGGTGGCAGCCGGTCGATGGACGGGGCGGCTTTCGCGACAGGGCCACGGCGGCGCGCGTCTTTCAACGGGACGATGTTGGACTCGGCGATCACTTCGCCACCTTCGCCTTCGGCATCGCGGCCAGCGCCCGCTCTGCGGCCAGCACGAACGGCACACAAGGGCCGCAAATCATCCAGCCATTACTCACGTCGCGAACGAGCGCGATACGCATCCGGTCGCAGACCGAGCAGATGCACTCCACACGATCCTTGTGGGCAAGCTGGAATAGATTTGAGCGTTTAATCACGGCAGAATCTACTTCTTCTTCGGCCAGAATTTCAACTGCGCCTCCCTGATCGGGAACGGCTTGCCCGCCTTCTTACACGCCTTCACGAACATGCGCCCACGATGATTCGGTCGGCCCATTGTGAGCATGACGCTGCGAACCCTCATGCGCTTGTCCGGCTTGTGCATGGCGGTAGCGGTGACGACAGTGAACTCATCCAGATAAACCGACGCCTTCTTGGCATTGGTTTCGAGCAGGCTGAACACGGCGTTTTGAATTGAGTCTCTGGTGATTTTCATTACGAGGCAGGTGTATGGCACGCCGTTATGTATGGCGTCCATTAAAAAGTGTGGAAATAATTTTTGGCCGAACTACGATGAGGGCGCTGTGACCGACACCGAACTCCATGAGATAAACGCCGCCCTCGAAGAAGCGGGGGGTGACCGGGCCATTGCCGCGCTGATTCTCGAAACGGATGTCTCCGCGCTCGCGAACAAAATCCACGACTGCCCGGCGCTGCGATTGCGCTGGGCTACGGCCCGCGTGCTGCCCCCGGACGTGGCCGACGCGGTGAACCGTGAGGCGCGGGAGATTGGCAAGCTGGTCGGCGGCGACCTGGTGGACCCAAAGATGGCGTTGTCAGTCGCGAAACAGGACAGGCAGTTGGCAAACGGGCTGGCCGGGCTGGGCCTGAGCGAGAAGGCGATCAAGCTGGCGAAGTCCTTCCACGAGTTTCAATCCAAGAACTTCTCGCGCTCGGCAACCATCGTGGCTGGCGGACTCATCCGGCGCTACTGCGAGAATGAGGCGCGACTGGATGAGCTTTGGCAAGAGTGGGAGAAGGAGAAGAACAGCGGAGGCTTTGATCCTGAGAACCCGTCCCCAGTCTGCCGCGAGCAGTTCATCCTGAACTCCATCATCAACCTGACGGCCGTGCAGCAGAAGGCGTACAAGCTCATCGTGGACGCCGGACTCACGAGCGCGCTGATCGCACAGAAGATGGCGGCGCTGAACGGTGACGGCGGCGAGATGAAGAAGGTTGGCAAACCCGGATTTGGTCCGAAACAACGGACAGTAGAGAAGAAACCGCAACCTAAAGAAGAACCCATTGAAGCATGAAAACACTGATATTCGCCCTCATGGTGGCGCTCCTGCCACTCACCGCAACCGCCGAGCGCACAGCCGCCGTCCGGTTCGCGCTCCCGCCCACAGCGCGCTACGTGACCACTGACCCCAGTGGCGAGGTGAACTTCTGGCAGCGCAAGCCGAAGATCATCACCACGGACGCCACGCCCGGCCAGCCACCGGTTGAGTTCTGGTCGGACGGCAACGCCTCCGTGTTGCAGATCGTTGGCGGGGTGAAGCATCGGAACTGGAAGAAGTCGATCCGGAGGGTGCGGTGAACCGGCGCGGATTCCTTGACTCCATGCTCAAGGCTGGCGCGGCGGCGATGGCCCTGCCTGCGGCGACGACGTACCTTTCGGCGTGGAAAGCTCCAGCGCCGGATTCGGGACGAAAGATTTGGTTGCTGGACTGGTCCGACATTGAGCCGTGCGTAGTTGAACCAGTTCGATTTGAGTGGATTGAAAACTTCAGCGAATGAACCCCGACGAGGCAGCCGAGAACCTTGGCTCCGCCGATGCCCCGCCGCCCGCGCGCGGGAGCAAGTCGGAGCCGGGCGACTGGCAGCCAGACCTGAACCCGACGCAGGCCGAGGCATTCCATGATGCTTCCGAAACCGTCTTCATCGAGGGCGAGAAAGGATCGGGCAAGTCCATCGGTGCGGGCGACATCATCGTGCGCCACGCGTACGAGAACGACAACGCGCTCATCCAGATCATCACCTCGTCCATCCGCACTGGCGCGGAAGGCATCTGGCACGACCTTGAAACACTCGTACTGCCGCGCTGGCGCGACGGGAACAAATATCCGCCGTTCATCCTGCAAGCGGACGGCACACTCATTGATCACCCGAAGGCTGGCGAATACATGGATCACGGCATCGGCCTGGAATACACGCCGGGCAAGCTCGATCCGCTGACGAAAGACCGGCATCGCTGGATTCGGAACATGCACGGCGGTTGGTCGAAACTGCTGCTCATCTCCATCCCGCACGCTTCAATGGTCGAGGACCGGATGAAAGGCCCGGCGCCATCCATGATTTACGTGGACGAGTTGACGAACTGCGGCGAGAAGCGCGGGCCGGTCGGCATGGAATACTACACGTTCCCGAGCGCGCAGCTTGGCCGTCGCCGCGACATCACCGGGCCGCAACAGTTCATTGCGACCATGAACCCGAAGGGGCCGACGCACTGGGCCTACAAGCTGAAGGAGGATCACAAGGATGACCCGGCGTTCAAGTGTTACCACATCCCGATCACGGAGAACTTGCACCGGCTGCCGCGTGGCTACGTGGAGCGGTTGAAGAAGCTGTTCGCGTCGAATCCCGTCGAATACGACCGCTTGATCAAGGGCTTGTGGATTGACGCACCGGACGGCGAGGCGCTGTTCTCGGATTACTTCATCCCGGCGCTACACGTTCGCGGCGGCAAGGTGGGACTGTCGCCGGTCAAAGGTTTTCCCATCATCATTTCGTACGACTTGGGCCAGATTTGGAACTGCGCGACGTTCATGCAACTCGTGCCGCTGAAAGACGGGCGGCTCATCTGGCTGGTGTTCGATGAAGTGGATCACCTCGGCGAACGCATCCTCTACAAGAACATGGCGAAGGAGTGCGTGGCGCGGATCGAGTACTGGAACCGGCGCGTGGGCTGCGACTTCGCGGTCATGCAATACGCGGGCGACGACAGCACGAGTCAGCATCGCGCCGGCACCGGCACTTACGACGCCACCGAGTTCGAGAAGGAGTTCAACGCGGCCCGGAATCACGGCCGCAAACACAAGATCATCGGGACGCCACGCGGAGCCGGGAGCATCGCGGCGCGCGTGCGCCTGGTGCAGTCGAAGCTCGCGCAGGAGGAAATGTTCATCTCGACGAAGTGCGTGAACCGCATCGCGATGTTCAACCTGCTGGAGTGCAACCCGGACAACCCGATGGAGCCGAAGGCCAAGAGTAAACACGGCCATCCGTTCGACTCACTATCCGCTGGGCCGTTCATGGTGGAACTCAAGGGTGTGGCCCGCTTGAACCAGACGCCTTCCACGCCGAGCTTGCTATCGTGCGGTGTCCGGTGATACCCTGCATGAAAGGTAACAAATCACATGATCGACAAAGACAAGATGACGCTGGACCTGACGGACAACGAGGCGCTGGCGGAATGCTTCTCGAAGAAGGCGGTCGGCGAAACCCTCTCCCTGACGCTGGACGGCAAATACAAGATGGAAGCGAAGATCGACGATATCGATCCGGGCAAGCTGGCCGTCCTGTCGCTGGTGACGGAGGAAGCGGAGGAATCCACCGAGAAGAAGGACAAGCCCAAGGAGCCGGTCGATCTAGTGATGGAAAAAGCCACGGACGCCCCCGAGGTGGAGGATTAACCAAGCTCAATGCGCTCGAAACCGGCAGCACCATCCGACTCGACCTGCACTACGAATCGCTCGGCATCACGTCGGGCTGGACGTTGCAGCAGGTCTATCGGCTCTGCCGGATGCTCAACGTCACCGAGTATGAACTCTCGCGCATCTGCGCCGTGGAGTGGCATCAGTGGAAGAAGTGGCACAGAGCGAACAGGTTTCCCTCTTACATGGCACTCCGATTCACCGAATGGAGCAGTTGGTATTTCGAGCAGCGCACCGGCATCGAGCAATCGCCCGTGGTGCCGATACATTTATTTGTGAAATGAAGGCCGCGCTTAACCTCGACGGGATTTTCAAGCTGGGATACATGATTCAGCGGGAGCGGAAGGCGCGCGGAGATGACCAAATCATTTTCAACGTCACCGATTTTCCATCTGCCGAGGCTGCCGCAAGAACCATCGGCACACTCACTCGCCAAAACGCCGCATGGATCGCTGAGAAAACCAGTGAGTGGTCCAGCCTGAAATTCAACCCGCCGGGCGGTGGGATTCGAGAAATGCTTCGCGCCTGCCAGCCTGTGAAATAACCATGCCGCTCGACTTCGATCTTCTAAAAGAGGCCGGAACCACTTCCGACAGATTGCGGGAGCTATTCACCGCCGTCCCGTTCGACAACGCGGCGATGACGCGCCTGAAGAAGAAGCACGGCGAGGCTGACGCGAAGAAGATGGTCAAGGCCCGCGACCGAGACATCGCGAACCGGAAGAAGATCGAGGACATGATCACGTCCCGGATGCAGGAGCATGTGATGTTCTCGCTGAACAATTACACGTACTTCTCCGCTGTGGATCTGGCTTGGGACTCGACGCCGATCAACAAGTCGCTCATCCCGCTGATGCTCTACGCGCAGAAGCGCCTCAATCTGTCTGAAGTCACCAAGTCCCTGGCGGACCTGCCGAGTGGTGATACCTACGTGAAGAAGAACGAGGCCGGCGTCGTGGTTGGCGTGGACATGCCGAAGTTCTTCGAGGTGAACGTGAACTACGCGCGAGCGACGATCACCCGGCGTGTGGCAGCGCAGAGCAATCTTTACGCGGGGCTTTACCCGTGGTTCAAGTACGAGAGCCGCAGCACTGGCACCACGGCCAAGCTGCGCGGTGAGGCGGTGTCGCAAGTGGCGGACGAGGCGTGCGACAATTACGGCTGGCGCTACACACAGGAGCAGGTTGAGCGCGACCTGTTGATGTACGGCACCGTGGCCGCGTTCCCGGCGCAGTCGTGGGATCGCAAGGTGGAATGGGTGCGTGACGGCGTAGCTCCCGAGTTTGAGGCCAAGGGACCGATCAAGAAGAAGTCGCGCGTGAAGTGTGAAGGCTTCGGCTGGAACATCCCGCACCCGAGCCGCACCTTTCACGATCTGAATCACCCCATCTGGACGCTGAACAGCGACAGCGGATGCGAGTATGTCGGGTACTGGGACGTGGAGCGGTATCGCGACGTGGTGGACAACCCGAGCTATTTCAATCGCACGACCATCGCCTACGCTACGAGCTACGCGCAACTCTTGGGCAACTCGGCCTACTACTCGCAGTATTACACGACGATCACCCCACCTGCCCCCCGAAGCGACGGGCTCTCCCAGACCAACGACCGCAAGAGCAACACGGGCGTGTACACCGGGGACATGGGCGACTCGTCCGTGTTCACGGCGCATTACTACTGGAAGATGAAGCCAGCGGACTGGGGCATCGGCGACTATCCGTATCCGCTCTGGGTGCATCTGAAGATTGCGGGCGACTGCACGGTGGTCTTCGCGGAGATCATGCCCAGCACCCCGGCGGCGATCGCGCGCTACAACGCGAGCGACAACCGGATGCTGAATAACTCAGTCATGCACGACATGCTCTGGGTGAACGACCAGCTTTCCAACCTGTTCACACAGTTGCTCGAAACGGCGAAGGCCGACCTGTTCTCGGTGGGCGTGCTGAACGAGGACGTGTTCCCTGACACAGAGGAGGGGAAGAAGGTGAAGGCAGAGTTCAAGGGCGTGCTGTCCGGCAAGAACTACTACGCCTCGATGCAGATTCTTTGCTGCTCGTTCGAGAAGCTGCGCGACCTCGGGATTCAACTCACAGCCGACAACATTTTCAAGGTGGTCCGGTCCACGCCGAACATGCAGTTGACGGCAATCTTCTCGTCCATCACTGCGCTGCTCTCGATGGCGGATCGATTGATGAATCTCAGCCCGCAGGAGAACGGGCAGCCAGCCAGCCATGAAATCTCAGCCACGGAATCGACGGCGTTCAGCAACACGACGCAGAGCGTGTTCAGCTTCATCAGCCGCAGCCTGGAGAACTTCCGGGCCGCCCAGAAACGCATCTTCTACGAGTCGTGGATGGCGCTCGGCTCCAATGATGTGACGATCCCAATCGTGAGCCGTTACTCGAAGGAGGCGGTGGAGAACGCAGGCTTCGAGGTGGTGGACGGCGACGATATGCAGACAGGCGTGACCATGCTCAACGAGTTCATGATGCGCGGCAAGAAGGGCGATCTGGATCACAACTACATTTTCACGGCACGCGACGGCGCGGATCGCTCGCAGGACACAAAGGCGGCGCAAATTCTCGGCGAAGTCCTGAAGGGCTTGGGCCAGATGCAACCGGCGCTGGCGAACGTGGTGTTTGGAGCCATCGGCAAGCGCAAGCTGTTCGAGTGGATCAACGCCATCATCCGCCAGTGCGGCGGCGGCATCGACGTGGTGCTGGAAGTCGCGCCCGGAGAGGACGACACGTTGAGCGTGACCGATGACCAGCAGCTTGTGGCGCAGATCGCGCAACTGGCGGAACTGGCGCAGAAGACAGATCAGGACGTTGACGCCATCCAGCAAAAGCTCGCTGGAGTGCTGGGTAGCCCGGCGGTGAACCCGAACGTGGCTGTGATGCCCGCGCAGGCCGCATGATTTAGAGCAACCAAAACCAAAACACCGATATGAAAATACTCACGCCCGGACACCGCTACGAACTCGAACATCACGAGGGGAACGTCTTCCCGCCATCCGTTGATGGCCCGCTCTCGCAACCAGCCTACGAACTCTGCCTGCTGGCCGAAGGCTTGCCCGCATCTGAACAGGCCACCGCCATTTCGCTAGCCGCTTCGGCGTTGCTGTCCAAGTTGCAAGCTGTCGAAACCGGACATCAGGTGATCCAATTCATTCACAAGGAACCACTGGAGAAACCTTCGGAGGCCGGCCAACTTCGCACCGTCAGCAACGGCACCACGAATGAGGAATTGCTGCGTGTCCTGATTGACCGCATGGGCCACATGCAGGCGAAGTTCCCATGCCGTGAGAATGCCATCGCGACGACGCACTTTGAAACCGGCCTGCTCTGGCTGGAGAAGCGCACCGCCGACCGCAAGGCCCGCGGCGTCGAAGGCAAGCATCTGAAGTAACCAGCAACCAACCGCAACCAATCACCGATTATGCCAGCACCAACACCGACCCCGGCCGCACCGCCGGTTGATCCGAACACCCCCGCCGTCGTTGACCCGACCGCAACGCCGCCGCCCGCCGACCCGCCGGTTGAGCAAGATCCGCCCGCCGATCCGCCACCAGGCACCGGCCTTGAAGACCCGATGCTTTCCTCGCTCATCGAGGACATCAAAGTCGTGGTTGCCGATCCGCCCGCGCCAGAGATCAAGGAAGTGAACGTGGACGCGCCGCCGCCGGGAGATCCGCCGCCTGCCGCGCCCGCTAAGAGGACGAAGAAAAAACTCGAGATCGTGGTGGACACGCCGCCCGCGCCGCCCGCTCCCGCCGCGCCAGTTGAACCCGCACCGCCCGCACCCGCGCCGGTCGCTGACCCGGATGCAGAATACATCAAGAGCCTCACCGAAGAACAGCGCGAGGAACTGGCCGAGGCGGATTTCGCCGAGCGCACGCTGGGCGGGAAGTATGCCGGGCAGAAGAAGAAACTGCTCGACTCGTACCGCGCCGTGGACAAGTTCGCGACCGAGAACCCGGACGCGAAGCCCGAGGACGAGGAATTCCAGAAAATCCTGCGCGCGAAACCGGTCATCACCGGGGCCGACGCGAAGAAGGTCATTCGCGGAATGGCGGCAGAGGAAGTGGAACAGCGCCTCGCGGCCAAGGATAAGACGCCGGACAAGCTGGCCGAGATCGAACGCACCCAGCGCGCGATGCAGGCGGAGCCGGAGATTCAATCCGTCGTGCAGCAGGTCAGCGCCGGCATCCACGAACTGAACCTTGCGGACGCGGAGCTTGGCCCGGTGGCGAAGGCCCTGGCCGAGAAGCCGTTCTCGGAAGTCGTGAAGGAGTTCCCGCTCGAAGCCGAGATTTTGAAGCAGGAGCGGCACGTCGGCGCGGCATTGTCCTACCACTACAACAAGCTCTCGCGCGGCCTGATTGATTTCGACGAGCGCAACCCGGCCCACGTTGACCTGAGCAAGTTCATCGTGGAGCAGTGCGACGCATTGAAGGCGAAGGGCGTGAAGGTCAACGGAGCCACATTCCTGACGCGCGACGAGATGGCCGCCTACATCGAGGCCAACCCCAAGGCGAAACGGGAAACGCTGACCAGCGGCCCGAACAAGGGCGACTACGTGGTGGACGGCAAGTATTGGACGCTGGGGCATCCGAAAATCAACGAGATGCTGGCGCACCGGGCCGTGATCCGCGCCAAAGACCGCATCAAGACCGAGCACGAACGCGCCGTGAGCATGGGTTACGAGCGCAAAAAAGCCGGAGCGGCGGCAGTTCCGCCGAATCCAGCGCCGGAACCGACGCCCATTGAAAGCGTCACACACCGCTCCCGGCCTGCGCCAGGAGCAGCGGTTACACCCAAGCCTGCCGCGCAAAATGACGGCATTGACGTGGCTGCCGCCCTGCTCGGCCCGTAGTTAAAGACCATTCGGACGAAACGCCGAAGGAAATTCACCCAGCGCCAGACTGAGGAAAATCACCCGCCGCGAGCCGGAAACTCGCGGCGGGCCTTTTGTTACCCTAGACGTGGGGAAAGCCGAAGACATCGGCACAACAAAAAGACATTATGGCGTTTCCGACCAACAACTGTGATCCGCGACTCATCGTCGTGGATGAGATGAACGGCTCCACCCTGACGCGCGCCTCCATCCGTGCGTTCACGAAGCAGGACTTCGAGGCTCAAGGCTTCAAGGAAGTGGGCATGGACAAGGTGATCGGCGCGACCAAGATGGCGCGCATGGCGGGCGTGAAGGAACGCTCGTTCATGGACTTGCTGCTCTCCAAGCACGTCGCGCTCAAGCAGGCCAGCGCGGCCCCGCAAGGCAGCGTGGTGGCTCCCTACCGTCTCATCCCGCAGGAGCGCGTGATCAACGCGAACTGGTTTGGCGTGGAAGCCGGCACGGCGACGCCCGGCGCGGGCAGCGGCGGACTCGCCGCCTCGACCTGGCGCGTGACCGTGAACATCGGCTACTCGACGTTCAAGTCCCAACTCAAGTCGTTGGAGAAGTATTTCCTGCCCGGTGATCAGGTGGTCATCGAGCGCATTGACGGCTCGGGTGTGAAGCGCGTGCCGCAATACAAGGTCATCGCCGCCGCGAACGCCAACTCCGGCGCGACCGAAAAGGCCACCGTGGATTTGGAGCCGAACTATTCCGCCGCCGGCTGGGCCGGCCTTTCCACCGCTGAAAAGGCGGTCTATCAGGTGACGACCGGCACGCTCATCCGCCTCTCGAACTCCGTGTCGGACTACGAAAGCCACGCGCAGCAGATTGCCCCGAACCTCAGCGTCACGTTGCTGGAGTTCTGGCAGCAGACCATCCGCAGTTCCTTCCAGTACAACAGCGAAGTCGAACTCGCGCTCAAGTCGCCGCTCACGTCGGAGTTCTTCAAGAAGTTCCGCACACTCCCGCTCATCAAGCAGCAGAAGCAGATCATGGATGACGCGGAGTTGAAGCTGTTCAACACGTTCTTCTACGGCGACCGCATCAACGAGAACCAGACTGTCGAAGGCTACCGCAATCTCCCGACTGTCGTGGACCCGGCGAACGCGGCGATGACGCTGGAGTTCAAGTCCAACACCCTCGGCGTCCGGCCCCAGCTTGGCGCGTGCGGCCGCATCCAGGACTTGAACGGCGGCGCGCTCGACCTCGATGCCATCTTCGCGCTCGGCTACACGCTGAAACGCTATCGCGGCAGCAACGTGATCGACCTGATGACCGACCGTTATACGGCTTCGCGCATCCGCGACATCATGTTCAAGTACTACAAGGCAAAGTACGGCATTGATTCCTTCGCGGCCAACGTGCAGGTCGGCAAGAAGATCGACTTCAACGGCATGGCGGTCTTCACCTACAACCTCTACGACGTGCCGGACGAGGGCTACCAACTGGCCGTCTTCACCGACGAGTTCTTCGACGACAAGCTCGGCTCGTTCGACACCGCGCACAAGAACGCGGGCCGTGTCCTCTGGGGCATTGACTGGAGCGACGTGGCGATCAACGTGCTGCGCACCAACAGCGCCATGCGCCAGACCAACGTGAATGACCGGCTTTACGAGGCCGTGATCAGCCCCGTGGTCACGCACACCAAGCTCATGTCGAAAACCATCGAAGTGCAGGTCGGCGACACCAACCGTCACGCGCTGATCGAGAACTTCAGCGACGCCTGCCCGTCCCTGACGGTGGCCGGCTGCGACCTGGCGTAACCTGAAACCATGAATTCAAGGCAACAACGAATATGAAAGCTCAAATTCTCCGAAAACTGGCGGTCAATCCCCAGCGCGACATCCTCGACTCGTTCGAGATTCGCCAGGGCGAAGTTCCCGCCCTCGGCGTGGACGGCGTGTTTGTCGGCGCATCCGCCGTGGACGTGCTGCCCAAGCGCACCGGGTTCCTGACCACGTTCCCACTCCTGCCTGCGACCACGCAGGCGGCGGCCAACGAGAAGTTCCTCATCACCAGCGGCACCGGCACGGAAGTCGCCAGCGTGGCGACCAAGGGCGGCGTACTGATGACCAGCGGCGGTTCCAGCGCGGACCAAGCCATGCTCATCGGCGTCACGGCTACGGCGTCGCGCGTCGCGTTGAGCGCGACCAACCTCGTGCGGTTCGCGGCCAAGGTCAGCCTTGCGGCCATCACGTCGCTGTTCGGCTCCTTTGGACTGAACGAGAACGTGACCGACCCTGACCCCACCGGTACGGCGGGCGATGGCGCGGCGTTCCTGTTCGACCCGGATGCGACCATCACGACCGGCCTGACGGCGGGCCAGCACGCCAACTGGATTCTGGCCCACAAGGTCAACGGCGCGGACACGTTCACGGCGACGACTATCCCGGTGGAAGCAGGTCGCGACTACATCCTCGAAGTGAAGATCGGCACCGACCTGATCGCGTCCTACTACATCGACGGCGTGCTCGTTGGTGTGAGTCCGGCGCTCACGAGCGGTGATTCTGTTTCCGCCTTCCTCGGCGTGGAAGCGACTACGGCCGCGACCAAGAGCTTTGAGGCGCGCGCGGTGTCCATGAGCCGCGAACTCGCGTAATTCCGAAACCGACCAGAACTGAAAACGACCATGAATAAAATCAAACTTCTCGCGCTGACCGGCCTCACGCTGCTCGCGCTCACACTGCCGACCCACGGCGCACTGTTCGACAGCAATCCCAGTGGCACCACGAAGGCGGCCATTCCGGGCGCAGTCAACGAACGTGGCTACTCGCGCAGCAAGGTCATCACGACCAACGCGCCCACGGCAGGTCTGCCGCATGTCCCGGCTGGCATCACCAACACCGTCGTCGCGCAGGTGACGAACCATGTGTTCGAGATTCCGATTGGCCCGGCTGGTCCGGTGCCGGTGGGTTTCTCCACGCGCGGCTCTGCCTGGTCGCCGTCGATTGGCTCGCCGACCAACTACTTCGTGACGTGCGGGTTCAACCTGTCCTACACAGGCACGAATGACGCGGACTTCACCACGCACGCGCCGCTCATCCGGCGCTTCGCCTGGCCGACGAACAACCTTACGCAGACGGCGGTGGTCTGGGGGACGAACTTCACGACCACGGAAATTGCCGGCGCGCGGTTCATCAAGTTCTCGTGGTACAGCAACGACGCGAACCTGAACGGCAGCGGCAGCACGAACAACCAGATTTTCTATCCGTCGAACGCGGTCTTTGGCGCGAAATACGGCCCAGCGAATCTGTAAAAACATTCTTCCTGCTTCGGCAGGTGGTTGCGGCGGGAGCGTGTTCATATCGGTGGCGCGCTCCCGCTTTTTCATTGAACACCAAAAACCCCAGACGTAGGGTAGCAGCATGAGCGACACAAAATTCTACTTCGCCGAGAACTCCAACCGCAAATTCATCGCCCCCAAGGGCCGCCGCATCGTCTTCGAGAACATCGACCAGTTCGCCGGAACGTGGCGCGGCGTCTTTGCCACCGACAACGCGGAGGACATCAAGGTGCTGGACGTGCTGGTCAACACAGAGCGGACCGGCGTGAAGGAAATCACGGCCGAGGAATACGCGACGTGGCAGCAAAAAAAAACGCCGAACTCGCGCGACTTTCAGCCCTTGCATTCGGAACTGGCGCAGGAGCGGATTCACGTTCCGGATCCGGCGAGCAGCTTGGCAGTCCTTACCGGCAAGGGTGCGAAGGTTGTGGAGAACCCCGTCTCTGGTGAGGTGCCGGAAGTCAGTGGTGCGCCGGTCGATGTGGATGCCGTGCTGAATCCGGTGGAGGAAGTTGCGCCGCCCGCGCCCGAGGCTCCAAAGCACAAGGGCAAGAAGCATAAATGACCTGGGCCGAGTTCAAGACTGCCGTTCGTGTGCTGCTGACCGTGGACGCGGATCGGCTTGGCACCGAGGCGTTCATCGAGCAGCACACGCGCGCCGCCGTGCAGGACCTGCTGCACTTCATTCCGTTCTACCGCCGCGATTACGTCCGCACCTTCCTGCCGTCCGACTTTACCACCGAGCAGCACGCCAGTCGCGGCGCGATGCCGGACGGCGCGCGGTTGACGCAGGTGGACATCCTGCGCGCCACGCCGAGTGAGGGCTGCTTCAGCACGTCAGCGGACGGGCAGACCGGCGCGCGCCTGCTGGACGACACCGATTACGGCGATCTCACCGCAAGCTCTTTCACCTTTGAGACGTGGGCCAAACCGTTCACGCTCTTTGGCCTGAACCGCTACCTGATCAACTGGCTGGGCGACAACCAAGGCATGTTCACCTTCGGCTTCGACAACGCGGTGAACACGTCGGAGGCCGGCGCGCGCTTGAAGCTGGTGCTGTATCTCACCACGGGCGCGGTGACGCTCACGTCCACAACCGTCCTGACCAAGAACGAGTGGGCGCATTATGCCTGCACCTGGGACCGGCTGGCCGGAGTGGCGAGCATCTGGATTAACGGCGTGCTGGACTGCTCGGTGACGACGACCGCAGCCTCGATGCTCCCGGTGACGAACGGCTACATCACGCACAACCTCTATCGCGGCAAGCTCGACGAGCGGAAGCTGTGGAACACGGCCAAGGGCGCGGACCACTTCGCACGCCGGTTCGATGCGGGCGCGGTGGAGGACGGGCTGGTGTTCTACTTCAAATACAACACGGGCGTCGGCTACACGGCGGAGGAACGCGGCGTGAACGGAGCGGCGGAGGCTGACCAGACGCTCGCGACCACGTTCGAGGAAGTGACAGAAACCGAAGTGGCGTTGAGCACGGGCATCCTCGGCTTCCAATACTTCTGGGACACCGACCATTTCCCGGTGAACAGCGACACGCAGAGCGATGTGGATCGGCGTCCCTGCCCGAACATCGCGTGGCAGAAGCGGTTCCTGCTCATCAACAACGAGGTGGAATTGCTCGACCAGAACGGGCGCGTGGCGATTGCGCCGAACGGCCGCCAGTTCCTCATCTACCCGCTCATCCAAGAGGAAGACGCCGAGGAAAAGCAGATGACGGTGGAGGTGCGGTACGACACGGACACGGTGGATTTTCTCGAAACAGACGAGGTGCCTTTCGACGAGCAGATGGTGGACTGCGTGGCGGATCGCGTGAAGGGCGAACTGGCCCGGCATGTGGATCGTGACCTTGCGCAGTACGCCAGCTTTCTGGCGAAACCCGGAAACGGCTCCCGCCTGGGCGGAACCTACTACCAGAAGCGGACTCAACTCTACCTGCGCGCTAAAGAGCGCGGGCGCGTGAACGACGACGAGTGACGCATGGCGAGAGCAACCGCAATCGAAGTGACGCCCCTCTCGGGTGGAGCCTTGGTGACACGGGCCTCGTCCGAGAACGCTGGCGCGTTCAACTATCGCATCAAACGTGACTGGCGGCGCGTGCTGGACGGGGAGTTGCGGCGCGAGGGCAGATCATATCTCTGGCCGAACTTCGCAATCCCGCTCGGGGCGCAATCACTCAACTCGTTCCATCCAATCAATCTCATCACGACAGCGTGGGGGAGCAATGGGCGCACGGCGGTAATCGCTGGCAGCAAGGGAACGCTCTACCGCTACTTCGCCCTCGAATCGCCCGGCTACTACGGCGGCGACACCGGCGGGCCGTATTACACGCCGACCGGGCCGAGCACTCCCTACATGGCGCTCGTCGGCGCGGACACGCCGTACTACGACGACGCCAGTTCGCCCGACCCCTACATGGCGGCGACCGGGGATGACACGCCCTACTACGTCGAGAACGAGGGGTATTGGCTCGAGATCGGCTCCGGCTTTTCGGAGGACGGACGGCGCTGGGAGGCGGTGCAGTGCGGAGACTACCTCATCTTCAACAACGGCGTGGACCTGCCGGTGAGCTACAGCCTGGTGGATTACCAGCGCGTCGTGCCGCTCTACGAACTGCGTGAACTGGGCGTGGCGCGCGTTGGCACCATTGCGGAAGTGAACGGCGTTCTGGTGTGCATGGACGTGACGATGATCAAGGACGGCCTGCTCGAAGGCCACTTCACAGACAACCCGGGAAACGCCTACGGAGTCATCACGGCGGCGATCACGGTTCGCATTCAAAACCGGGTGCTCTGGTCGGACCCAGCGGACGCGCGACGCTTTGCGGCCAGCTTCCCGGCGAGCATGACGGCGGGCAGCCGCGTCGTGACGCTGAACTATCCGGTGAGTTCACTGGAGGCGGGGCAGGAGATTACGATTCTCGGCGCTGGCCTGAACGGCGGAAACCTGACCACGACGATCCTGAACTATCCCGGCGCGGGTAGCGGCACCTACGCCAGCGGTGTGCTGACCAGCACAGGCGTCAACGTCTCGAACGGCGACACGGTGACGGTGGGCGGCAAGACCTACACGTTTCAGACGGTGCTGACCAATGTGGATGGCAACGTGTTCATCGGAGCCAGCGCCTCGGCGTCGCTGACCAACCTGGTTGCAGCCATCAATCTCGACACCGGCTCAGGCACGCTCTACGCGGCGGCGACGACGGCCAACACTGGAGTCCGCGCGATTCGACTGGCGGACGGCACAGCCTTGCGCGCCACGGCCTTGGCGGCAGGCACGGCTGGAAACTCCATTGCCAGCACAGAGGCGGCTGTGACCCTATCGTGGGCGGCAGCCACACTGCTCGGCGGGGCCGCACCCGGCACCCCGAACATTCTCATGGTGGCCGACGCGGCGCTGACCACGGTTGAGGACGTGCTCATCGCGCGCAGCGACACCGCCGGATCGCTGTCTGGCTACGACGACTTGATCAACGACGGCAGCGCCATCCTGAAAGGGTTGAAGCTCGACGGCGTGCTCATCATCTACCGCGACACCGGCACGCAGGTCGCGACGTTCACCGGCAACACGGTCCAGCCATTCGATTTCAGCGCACTGCGCGCATCCGGGGACGCCGGACTCTACTACCGGAACACGCTGGCATCGGTGACGTGGAACGAGCGGACTTTTCATGTGTTCGCCGGGCGCAACGCCATCTATCGCTACGACATGGCGACCCGTACGCCGGTCGTGCTGGGCCTGTTCACCGTCGCCAAGGATTTGTTCTTCGACCACGCGCGCATCGGGGACGATGACGACGTGTATTCTTCGGTGAACTCGATCACGCACGAAGTGTTCTTCTGGCTGCCGGATTCAGTGGCGGACACGGTGCTAGATCGAGCCATCGCATTCGATTACGAGCACAACACGCTCGGCACCACAGCGGACGGCATGGTGGCGTCGGCGACGGTGAAGCGGCCCAACGTGGGGCAGGGCGAAATCAGCCAGACGGAAGACTGGTTCGTGATGGCCGGCGGGTTGCATGGCGGCGAACTCTTTCTCTACGGCCGAACCGACCAGCCGAATTTGCAGTGGGGCGGCGCGACGGGCATTTGGAACCGATGCGGCGAGGCGTACGATTCCCTGCTGCGCTCCGGCCTGTCAAACTTCGGCGACCGCATGAACGAGAAGGAGGTTTCGGAATACGTGCTGTTCCTGGCGTCCGTGACGCCAGAGGCGCAGGTGCGGGTGAAACTTTACGGCGCCCAGAACCCGGTGGAAGCGCCAGCCCTGCTCGGCAACGTGCTGCTCGAAACGCCGAAGATGTGGCAGAACCTCATCCCCACGCACTTCAAACGCTTCCACTTCGCTGATGAAATCATCGTCAGCGGCATGGACAACCCCTGCACGATCGCGGCGCGGACATGGAACGTGTCAGGCGTGCGCTCGCAGAGCTTCAGCCGGAGGCCGGCGTAATGGCGACCAGCCCGCTCAACGGACGGCAGCAAGGTCGCTCAGGTCAAATCGTCTCGCCGCCGCTGGAGATTATCGATCCGCCTTCGCCCTACTCTGACGAACTGTTGGCGCGCTTTCCCAGCATGAAGGTCAAGCAGGCGGAGTTTGATGCCTGGTGGGCGAAGGAGCGGACGCAGCGCGAGGCGCTGATTGCCGTGGTGGAAACCCTGATCGTGAAAGTGAACTCGACAAGTTGAAACCCTTTGAATAGGGTAACGCAGGATTATCGAATTTTATGCCAAACCAAGCTATCTCTGACGATTTGGATCTGCTCGGGCGCGTGGAGAACGGCGCGTCCCTGACCACAGCGCAGGGCGACCAGAACCTGACCGACGTTGAGGAAGCGGTGAACGGCATCAAGGAGGCACTGCGCGTCTCGATGAAGGACGACGGGACGTTCAAGCCGAACAGCATCAACGCGGACGCCGTGGTCCCTGGCGCGCTCGGCCAGACCTACAAGGTGGACGCGGGCGCGGCAAACGCGGTGCTCATCACTTTCACGGTTCCATTCGCTACCCTCGCTTCCCTGACCGGAATCCCGCTCTACATCAAGGCGGCTTACACCAACACGGCGGCGACCACGCTGAAGGTTGACGGTCTGGCGATCACGGCACTGCAATACTACGCGGGCAAAGAAGTGGTGGCGGGCGACATCCAAGCCGGTCAGGTCTTTGTCGCGGTGTTCGACGGCACCATCTTTCAGTTCCTTGGATCAGTGGCTCCGCAGAATACGACGGCACCGGTGGGGATGAGCAGCTTCCGCAATCTGCTCATCGTCAACAACTCCGGTTCCCCGAACACGCAGTTGGACATCACGATCGACGAGGCCACGCTGCGCTCGGCGACCGGTCGCTACATCACGGTGACTGGCGTTTCCAAGACGTTGGACATGGCGGCTGCGGCAGCGATCAATGGCCGTGAAGGCGCGTACTCGGAACCGGCGGATGCGTGGACCTACGTGTGGCTCGGCGTGACTGAAGACGGCGCGACGGTTGGAACCTTCTTTGGGGCCAGCGCCAGCGCGTTGACGGTCAGCGCCATCTCGGGCTGGAGCGGAGACGTTTACGCGCTGCTCCTGGGTGCGTGGCGGCAGACTGGATCGAACCTCGTTTCGATGGTGCAGCAGGACCGTGAAGTGTATGAGTTGGAGAACGCCATCTTCGACAACCAGACCGGCACCGCTTCCTACGCGCTGCTCTCCGGCGCGGCGCTGACCGCGTTTCAGGTCGCAGTCCCGCCCATTGCGAAACGCTGCCGAGGTTCGGCTGGCAGCGCGAGTCCGGGCGATGACGCTTACATTTCCGTCGCCGGAACTTCGACTGGAATCGGGGCCGTGAATATCGTGATCGACGTGGCTGCGAATTCGCTGCTCAGTTTCGACGGTTGCGCGCCCTTCTCCTGCCCACTAGTTACGGCACAGAATCTCTACTGGCGCACGTTCAACACGTCCGTCCTGTGCCGCATGACGATCTCCGGCTTCACTATTTGACAAACCGCCGCAACCACCAACCAACACCGATGCACCGATATGCACCTGATCCGAAACACTGAATCCGTCTGCCCAACCTGCTGGCTGCCCGTTCCGGCCGTAATCAAACCCGAGAAGGACGGCGTGTGGATGACGAAGACCTGCCCGGTCCACGGCGAAACGCGGGCGATGGTGGAACGCGACCCCGTGTTCTACACCTACGTCATGGGCTTGAGGGCGAGCCAAATCTACCCGGGCTACTTCGTGGATGTGACCCGCCGCTGCAACCTGCGCTGCACGTTCTGCTTCCAGTCCCTGCTCAAGAACGACCCGGCGGGCGAATACACCGTCGAGAAGATTCTGAACGAGTGCCGGCTGAACGTCCGGAACGCGCCGTTCATCATCACCGGCGGCGAGCCGACCGTGCGCGACGACATCGTGGAACTGCTGACTGAGGTGCGGAAGATTTCACCCGTGGGCGCACCGCCTCGCATGTTGAGCAACGGCATGAAGCTGACCGACCGCGAGCTATACGAGGCCGTGCTGCAACAGCTTTGGTTTCCAGAGGAACGCATCTTCACGCTGAACCTGTCCCTGCACCTGAAGGAGACGGACACCTGGCGCATCATCATGGAGATGCTGCGCGCGGACAAAATTCGAATCGAGTCGGCGCTCGTCGTGATCAACTCGAAGGAATCGTTCCTCAACGCCGTGGCGCTGGCGCACGAATACTCGGACGTGATTGCGGCCATGCGTATCCACGTCGGCACCGCGCTCTACGCAGACCAGAAACCGGCGACGGGCGCGGACAAGATTTTCGTGAGCGACATGCTCAACTGGCTGGAGGAAGCGGGCGAGAACCCGAAGCCGTTCATGCCTGACCACAACAAGCCGACGTTCTTCAACGTGAAGGCGGGCGGGGCGGGGGTGCGGCCGATGTGGCTCATGCTCGTGTCGTGGTACGACAAGACGAACATCGACGTGATCGACATCGCCGTGCCGCCGCTCTACCGGGCGAAGACTGGGCAGGCGTTGAACCTGGTGCATTGGGGGATCGTGAACGAAGGGTTTGATGCGGGCTGGATTGCTGGGAAAAGAATGCCACACCCGGACACAGGGCTTCCTTCTGAGCCTTGGGAAAAGGAGCTACCGTGATCTCAAAGAAACTCCCATCCCGCTTCGTCTCCGAAAGCACCTTTCACCGCGTGCTGACGCGGAAAGAGCGGTGGCTGATCCTGCTCGGCTACAACCTGCGGGTTGACAACTCGGTGGCCGTGGACCGCAAGCGCGGCGACGTGGGCGCGAAGTGCGTCGTCAACCTGACCAAGAACATCGACCCGAATGACGAGGCGCGCGATGACGCTGATCGCAACGCCTGACGACGTTTGGCGCATTGAGGAATGTGCGCGCCTCTGCTGCGAAGAGCACGGCGAGGAACGCTGCGGTGGCCCGTTGAACTGGCCGCACTATCGGGACTTCTGGATCGATCTAATCGAGCGTGGCGACGGCGTAATCTTCTACCACGAGGACGAGCACGGGATGATGGTGGGTGGATTCGGCGGCGCGGTGATGACGGAGCCGATCACTGGCAAGCTCCGGGCAGCGCAGATGTTCCACTACTACAAACCGGAGTGGCGCGGGCGCATCTCCATCCGCCGGCTGGTCAAGGACTTCGAGGCGTGGGCGAAGACGCGCGCGGACGGGCAGCCCATCAACACCACGATGCCGCTGCTCGACTCGAACAATCCGAAGACGCGCCGGTTTCTGGTGGCGCTCGGCTATGCCCCACAATCCGAGACGTGGATCAAGTGTTTTCAGTAGTCAATCCGAAACCTTCCGTGTAGGGTATCAGGCATGTTTGGCATGATTAAGCGCGAGCACCTGGCCTTCTGTGGATTCATCCTCGCTGTCGTCCTCGCCATCACCCTGCAACAGCACCTTCTCGAATGGCTGCTCGGGGCGGGCGTGGCAGGAATTTTCACGGCGGATTTCGGCACCTACTTCTCCGGGCAGGAAGCGGCCAAGTCGGCGAATCGGGATCGCAACCAGAACTGGCGCATGTATCGAAACTCGCGCGGCTACAACGGCAACGCGGTCCTGCCGTGGTATCTGCCCAAGGATGAGGCCGGGAACACCTTTGAAGAACGCTGGGGCGGCGACGTGGTGGATGCGTATGACGCGGTGCCGGTGACGAGCGTGGAGTCCTACCAGTCAGACGTGGACCGAACGAGCGGTATGCGGGACGCGGCGCGCACCACGGCCGGGAACATCTTCAACGGCGGCATCACCAAAACGATGGAGGCGAACGCGGCACCGGTGCAGGCCATTCGCTCCGAGGCTCCGACCATGACCAAGCAGGCGTCGGTCGCCGCTCTCAGCAAGACCTTGAACGCCATCAGTGCGGCGCAGGCTCGGCGCGGCTTCCAGGGCGACGGACTGGCGAAAGCCCGGCTCACCTACGACGTGACGCGGGACAACAACACGGAGGTCGCAGACGCAGTGCTGGCCGCCAAGATGGCGAACGCCGAGGAAACGCGCGGCATCCGAAACTACGGCGACGTCGAACTACCGCTGAAGAATCTCTCCCTGCCCGGCCAGATTGCGCGCGAGGACATCGCCATGCGGGACGCGGCCTCGAACGCCTACATTGACGCGGCCAGCCGCCGGGCGCTGCTGCTGAACCCGCTGCGTGGATTCGATCAGCCGTTCCAGTTCCAGCCTACGGTGAATGCGCCTTCCGCCTGGGGCGCGGCGCTGGACGGCTTGGGCGTGACGGCAGGCACGGTGACGAACTCGATCTTGAAGAACATTGAGGCGAACCGGATTCGCGAGGCGCAGCAGCGCCAGCAGTTCAACAACAACGCCTCGGCCTACATGGGGGCGAACACGCAGTATGGCGGCGGTGGGTGGTCCACGAACGGCAACTACATGGGCGACATCAACCAGCCGACTTACCAGAGCGCCCCAGCCTACGCACCACAGGATTATTATTCGCCCGAAAGTTACCAGACCGCGCCCACCTACGGCGAATCCTCCATGATGGCTTGACCTATGGCACAACTCACTCCAGCCCAATCCATTTTCCTCCGCGCCTTTGACGACTACGGCAACGGCAAGATCGCGCAAGCGCGTGATGAAGTCTCGCGCGCCCGGCAGCTTGAGGATGCCCGCGCCCGGCAGGAACTTGCCGCCCGCGCACTTTCGCTGAACATGGCGCACGACGCGGAGATGGCCCGGCAGCGTTACGTGCAGTCAGAAAAGGAGATGGCCGCGCGCAAGGAGATGAACGATGCCGACAACAAGGCGGCAAGCGCGCGACTGAAGGAGGAATACCGACTGCGCGGCTTGAATGAAATCGAGCGCGTGAAGGCGTTGAGCAAAGAGAAGGCGGAGGCGGAGGCCAACGACCTGATCGAGTTCACAGGCATCGCTCCGGCGGAGGGCGAGGACTTGCGCGCCTTCATCCTGCGGGCCGGCAATGCGGCGTCGGAAAAGGCCGGGGCAACCATTGACCATTACAACTCGTTGAATGCCGCACTGGACACCAGACTGGAATCGGCCCGGTTAGGCAACGCGAAGTCACAGATGAATCTGGCCCGACTCGCCGCCGGTCAGGAATTCAGCGCGCTGCTAGACACATCATCGAGCAAGGTGAAGCAGGTTCTTACTGAACTGCTCGCGCAAAAGATGTCTCCAGACGAGGCGGTGCAGGTCGCCTTGCGAGCTAGGAAGCTGACATCCAAGGATGATGTGGCGGAGGCAAACAAGCTGGCCTACGACTACGCCTCAAAAGTGCAAGGCTACGCGGCGCAGTTGGCGAACGAGAAAAGCCCGGCATACCAGCAGATCGAGCGCGCGGTGAACGATGAGAAGATGCTGAACACGCGCTCGCTGAACACCATCCAGAACTCCAAATGGGGGCAGAAGTCTATCTTTGACCGGGCGCAGAAGCGGTCGGTGCCGGGCGATTCTGGTGATGAAGATTCTGGTGATGAAGATTCTGGTGATGAAGGTGAGGCGGCGTATTCGGCGCTGGCGAGCGCATCACCACCGCCGGTCGCGCCTCGCGCTCACGTTGCCGGGCCGCCCGAGTTAAATTCCATGTTGCTGCCGCCTGAAACGGTTGGGCCGCCTGCACCGCAAGAAGCATTCACCAAACTGCGGCAGGATTTGCGCGAAGCGAATCACGGACGCGCTCCCCAGTGGATGAAGCCAGGCCAGCCGAACTCCATGTACACCGTTTGGAATGGGTATCCCGAAGTTCAAAATCTTGATCGCAGGCTGACGGATGCCGCTGATGCTGCAAAGATTTTTCAGATTCCAGGAGAGCAGATCGGATCATCGGCATTCACAAAGCGTCCGCGTGCCGTGATGGCTGCAAAGCCTTCCATATTTCTGCCTCGAATTGAAGCGTTGCCACCAGAGCAAAAGAATGCGCTCTACATTCAGGCATTGAACTCATTCCAAAAATCCCCGCATGACTCAGGCCCGTTGCTGGACTGGGAGTATCAGCGCCCGACTTACGGAACGAATCAGCCGCCCACTCCCGCTCCCGCGCCGGGAGTGTTTCCAAGTTTTTCATTGAGCGGTCAGCCGGAGCTTCGGGCGCCACGCACGGAAATGCGCGGGGTGCTGCCCGTGGCGGCAGGCACGAACCGATTCATGTTGCCTCCGCAGATTCAGGACATGCCGATGGATGGGTATTTGGAACCCGCGCCGGTAGCGATTCCGCAATCCTACTGGATGCCGCAGCGCCGGGCCGTGGCTCCGGCGTTGCCCGCGTCCGCGTTTGGAACCAATCAGTTCGCGCTGCCGTAAATACACTTTTCCTTGAGAACGCGACCTGTCCGGGTGAGTATCGCGCTTGATGGCAAACGATTTCATCGCGCAATGGCGGGCGAAAAACCCGGACGATGAGCGCAGTGATGCGTTTCTCACCTTCGAGCTTGGGCAGCAGTTCCCGGACGCTCTGGAAAAGTTTCCAGAATTCAAGGCGGATTACGAACGGTTGACCGCCCTCCCTGAACCGACAGTCGGCGACTACGTGAAGCAGGCGGCGGGCAGCACGGTGCGAGGGGTGGGCAACATGCTCGCCAGCGTCCCAAAAGGTTTGGCCGTGGCCGCGTCGTTCCTCGACGACAAGGTGATCGATCTTTCCCCCGGCTCCAACGCTCCGCAGGACAAGGGGTTGTTCAAGCTCGGCGAGGCCGGGCAAGACCTGACGGAGAAGGTGGCCCCGCAACAGGTGGAGGCGCTGCAAAACTCATGGATTGCCACAAAGATTCCACAGGGCATCGGCTCCGCGCTGGCGTTCCTTGCTGGCGGCGCGGCAGGCGCGGCGGCGAAAGCTCCGGCCTGGGCCACGGCGGGAACGCTCGGCACGCTCTCGACCTACGACGACCAGTTCTCGGACGCCAAGGCCAAGGGCGCGAGCGATGAGAAGGCGCTGACGGCGGCGCTGGCTTCCACCCCGTTTGGCGCGAGCGAGGCGGTCCCAATGGCGAAGTGGATCACCCGGCTGTCCAAGGCGTCCGGCGTTCCAATCAAGACCGCGCTTTTCGAGGTCGGAAAAGAAACCCTAGAAGAAGGGTTGCAGGAGTTCATCCAGCAGTCCGGCAACAACCTGGTCGCCAAAGGCATCTACGATCCGGAGCGCGAGATTTTCCAAGGCGCACCGGAAGGCGCGGGCGTGGGTGCGGCGACTGGTTTCTTCATGTCGTTGCTGACGCAGGCCATCGGCCGCGCGCGCGGCTCAACATCTTCGGGCGATCCGACTTCCCAAGGTTCCAATGGCGACACGCGCGCCGCCGCCACGCCGCCGCCGAGCGCCCCGGCGGTGGCGGAGCGTCCGGTCATTGACCCGATGGCGCAGATCATCAGCCCGAGCGATCTGACGCCGGAGAACCGCAGCTTTGTGGAGCAGGTCATCCGGCAGCAACTTGCTGAACCGGAGAGCGTGGCGACGCAGACGGCGTTGCGCGCCCTGAATGCCGACCCCGCGCTCGCGGCCTACTACGGATTGCAGAAGCCGGTGATTGAGGCGGAGATGTTGCAGGCGCAGATGGCGGAACCAGTTTCTCCGGCAACTATCACCGGCTCCAATGCGCGACAAGGCGCTGAAATGCCGGCGGAGGCGGGTGCAGGCACCGTAGGTGCTCCCATTCCCGCCCCGGAGATCGACCTTGCCGCCGCACAGGCCCAAGCACAGCAGCAGCGTGAGGCGGAACTGGCTGCGCGCCGCGATGAACTCCGCCGGGCGATGGCGCAATACGGGCAGGATGCGTTTGCAGCGCCGCCCGCGCCTGCCGCGCCTGCCGCGCCGGAGGCTCCCGCGACTCCGCCGCCCGCGCCACACACCCTCGTCCCGGTCCTCACCACGCCCGAAGGTGAAATCATTTCCGCCGGACTGAGCCACGCCGACGCTCTCACGCGCGCGACACCAGACAAGAAGCTCGACGCCTTCACCGCGCACGAGGCGGACGACCAGCATCGTTTCCTCGACACCGCCACAGGCCGCGTGCTGAACCGCGCCGAGGCGGGGCAGTTATCCGGCGTTCCCGGCGAACTCCAGAGCGAGCAGTTGGACAAGGCGCAGACGGCGAAGAACCTGGCGGCGATTCCCGCTCCGGTCACGCCGACTCCAGCGTCAGCCCCCGCTCCTGTGGTTGAACCTGTGGCCGTCGCCACGCCCGCCGCGTCCCGCGCCAAGGCCATCGCTTCCGTGGTGGAAGGCGCGAAGGCGGCGCTCGCCAAGAGCTTTGCCGCCCTGGAGAAGCGCATGGCGGAGATGACGCCGGAAGAACAGAAGGCGTTGGAGCCTACAAAGGATGCGGACGGCAACATCATCACGCCAGAGAATCCATTCGTCGCACAGTTGAACCGACTGAACGAACAGAACCGCCGACTCGAAGGTGCCGCTGAAGCCGTCACGATCTCCGATCTCGTGGACTACGACGCGCTGACCGCCGATGAGAAGAAGGGGGCGACGGGCAACGGGCAGCGCAACAAGGTGGAGGCACTGGAGGAAAGCAACCTGACGCCGGAGCGGTTGCTGCTCGATTCACGGGCGGAGAAGACCAAGGGCGCAACGCGCAAGCTGGTGGCGTTCCAGAAGGGCGACGACGTGATCCTCGCGGGCGTGTGGAAGGATGATTCGACGAAAGTGCGTGAGCGCGTGGCCGGCGAGAAGACCAGCGTGCCGCTCACAACTTTCATGGCCGATGGCTGGACGCCCATCGCAGCGATCAAGACCCTGACCCCGACGCGGAACTTTCGGGCGCAGTATTCCGGCGCGGAGTGGGCGGCAGAGGCGATGGAGATGCGCGGGCGCGTGGCCAGCGCAGCAGCCTCCGGGAAGGCCATGCAGGGCCAGATCGCCAATAAAACCGAGCCTTCGCCTGTGGCCATCGAGGATCAACCTACTGACCCACAGGGTGAGGAAGTCGCCGCCGAGGAAGTGGGCGGCATCGGTGAGAGCAACGAGGTGGCGCAGAAAGCCAAGGCCAGCGGACTGACACAGGGGCCAACGGATGCGGAGATCGCCGCGCGCTCCGTCCTGACCGAGATCGCGCCGTTCAGTGAGGAACAGGCCGGAGCAATCTGGGACGAGTTCGGTGGCGGCGAGTTGACGATTGAGGAAGCAGCGGACGTGCTGGCCGACATGCACGATGCGGGCGGCGCGAGCCGAGCCGTGGCGAACAGCGCATACGAAGCAGTTGAACGAGGAATTGAAAATGAAGTCATCGATTACAAAGAGCGGCTCAAAGAAGCTGTCCGGCAAGCCGCCGAAATCCTTTCGCGAGTGGCTGGAGCAGCAGCAGGCCGATCCGATTTTGCTCAAAGCCTTGCAGCAGGATTTACGAATCAAAGTGAAAAGCAGCTAGATGTGCTGGCCCATCGCGCCAGCCAGGCACCAACTTTAATTTATCAGGATGAAAACGGAGAACCAAAAGCCAAGCCAAGTGATCAGCCTTCGCGAGACACGGGAGCAAATCTCGCGGGCGCTGTCGCGGCAGCCAGCCACGACCGAGGCGCAGGACCACGCGCGGCAGAAGCGGAACGAGCAGCTATTGAAAAAGGCGGAATATGGGGGCGCAGAAACGTCGCCCGATCCATCTTCGACAAGCTCGTAGCGTTCGCCGCCGAGAACTACCTCATCCTCGACCCCGAGGCGTTCCAGTCCACGGTGATGAACCGCAAGGTGCTGGGCGAAGGCGCAGAGCATACCGTCTGGATCGACAAGCCGACTGAGCGCGTCATCAAACTCACGCATCCCGACGTGGTGGGTGGCGGAAACGTGGGCGCAGACTGGAACGTGGCGGACTACCTGACCTCGCTCCAGCAGCAGAACGAACTCTTTGGCACTGACCTGCGCTTCGAGGGGATCGTCACGTTGGATGGCGAGCTTCCGCAGATCGTCATCTCCCAATCCCTGATCAAAGGCCAGCCTGCCACCGACAAACAGATCGCGAAGTTCTTCACCGATCGTGGCTTCACGCTCATGGATGGAACGTGGGCGCGCGGCGATCTCAAGGTGTCGGACGCCGGCTCGAAGAACGTGATGGTGCTCAAGGACGGGACGGTGGTGCCGTTCGATGTTCATGTGACTGGCGATGTCGTGGTGACGGCGCACCGGGACGGACGGGAAGGGCGCGGACTGGCAACTCCTTCCGTTGTGGCGTCGCGGTTTGCCAGCGTGCTCGATGCGCTGAACACCTACGGTGTCCCGACATCGCTGGTGCGTGAGACGGTGGATGGCGTGTTCAAGGAGTGGGGCGCGTTCTCGAAGGTGAACGGGCGCGAGATGGTGATCCTTTCGATGGACGACCAACTGCGGCCGACGCGCGAGAACTTGCGGACTCTGCTCCATGAAGCGTTCCATGCGGTGTTCTACCGTGAGTCAGCCGAGATGCAGAACGCGGGCCGGGACGCCATTAACCGCGCTTCCGACGAGGTGCTGGGCATCAGCGGGTTCAACGCGAAGATCACCGACGCGGGCGTGAAGCTGGCCGACGAGCGCCTGGCTGAGTCGATGGCGCGCGAGTTCGAGGCGGAAGGATTCAACCCGCAGCAGGCGCGCGGGATGGTGCAAACAATCTGGCGCGTGCTGAAATCACTCATGGCGCGGACTGCAATGGCTGTGCAGCGGATGCTCGGCCTGCCGCCGAGTCCTGCCGTGGCTCGAGCCTACTTCCGCGCTCGGTTCGAGCAGGCTTTGACCGCGAGGCCGATGAGTCTCACGAGCTTCGTGGGCGGGCCGCAGCCGACCAAGGCCGAGAAGGCGGAACACTTCACGCGCCTGACCGGAAGCGATTACGTGGGTGAGATTTACGACCATGCGACGGGGTGGGTGTTCGCGCCGAGCGTTCTTGCGGACAGCGTGGCGGCGGCACGGTTCAACTCCAGCGTCATTGCGTTCAGCCCGGCCCGCCGCGCGCCACAGCTTCTCGATGTGGTAGATGACCTGCCGGCGCTTTCGTTGCCGCCCAACGTGCTGCTCGATGAGGGGCCATCCCTGATTGAGCGGGCCGCGCGCGCCTTCCTCGCCCTATTCGGCAAGGGAGACACCACAGTCACGGCCGGGGACGGTACACGCGTCGCCATCAAAAGCAGCAACCCGCAGTATCGGAACGGCTCCGCGTTCGCCATGCACTTGATGAGCGAGAACAGCCTCAGCAGCACGCTCGGGCAGAGGCCATCATTCAATCCCAGCAAGGCGAAGTGGATCGGACTCATTCGCAACACGCTGGAGAACGCACAGGTGCGGCTCGACGATCCGAAGAATGGCTCGAAGATTTACGCGGTGCGCTACGCGGACGGAACTCCGGGCGGGACGCTGCATTTCGTGGTCACCAGGCCGGACGGAAGTCTGCTTCAGCACGGCGTCGGCAACGCTACCTTGACCACGCAGTTCGCCTCGTCGCGCATGGACGGGAGGCAGATAGGCATGGTGGTGGAGTGGGAAAAGGCACGCGATCCTTCCAAGGTGATCCAGCCGATCCGGCCGGGGTCGCCGGGCCTTGGCCCTACCCCTTCCGTTCGGGCGCAGACTAGCATCCAGATCGGGACTGTCAACGAGGGCGACGTGCTGGCGCACCGCGCGGTGAACGACGACACGGTTTCCCCGGACTTGGATTCCCAGTTCCAGAAGGCAACCGACGCGGCGGCGCTGAACGCGAAGGAGTCCACATTGCGCGCGCTCTACAACCGTTGGGACAGCATGGGCCTGAACACGGCCAAGCTTACCTTCGAGCAAATGCTCGCGAGCGGGAACTTCGTGAAGTCCAAGGCGACGGCGTTGGAAGTAATCGACGCGATCAACGCGGAACTCACCAAGGCCGGAAAGCCCATCGTGCCGCCGGGGACCGGCATCAGCTCACTCTCCACTGAGGAACAGAAGCGGGCCGAGGTTTCGCACTACAAGCATCTGAGCGGGCTGCGCGCGTGGTGGAACAACCGCCGCACCGAGGCCGAGGAAAACCGGGTGAAGAACGCGGCCAAGCTGAACCGCTCGAACGTCAACTTGCAGGACATCCTCAAGAGCTACACGAACGCGGACGCCGTGAAGGTGGCCGCGGTGCGCGAGGTGCGCCAGCAGTTGTCCGATGCGAACGACGAACTGACAAACGTGAAGTCGGCGGCCTACAAGTCCGGCGTGCTGATGCAGACGGTGCGCGAACTCGAAGGGCGCCAGGGCCGTCCGGCGGAGTTGCAGATGCGCGGCGCACTGAACGCGCTCTACCAGAAGCTCACCAAGGACGACGGCAAATTCTTCGACGTGTTGCAGAGCGTGGCCCGACTCGGGATCGACTGGCAGGGCAGCATCGTGGACATCCGCGACATGATCAAACTGCACGCCACAGGTCTGATCGGGCAGCCCGCCTCACCGCTGGCAATTCTGGCCGGGACGGATTTGCAGAGCCGCGCGCTCATGGCGATCACCATCGCCTACGCCCGGCGCAACCAGACCGTGATGGGCCTGCTCGAACTGCGGAAGTCCGATGCGCTGGCCGAGCGCGCCGTCGTGAACCAGTTGCTCCGCACGGCGATGAGTGACGCCAAGGACGCGATGAAGACGGCGAAGGCGGAGGCGATGCGCCTGCCCAAGCTCGCCGCGCTTGCGCAACGCCTGCTCACCCGGTTGGAGAACGAGAAGGCGAACAACCGCGCGCTGCTCGACGAGATGCAGCGGGACGCGGCGTTCATTGATTTCCACGAGGCCGCGCTGCCCGTGCTGCGCGAGGCGATGGAGCGTTCGTCCGCTGTCTTTGGCGCGAGCGATGCGACATGGCAGGCGAATCACGGCGCGAGCTACACCGTGCCACCGGCTCCGGGCGCGACGCTGACCGTCCTCGATGACGCCAGCAACCAGCACGAGTTGAAGCTGGAGGCGGGCAACGGCGCGAAGGTCCGGGCCGACGTGGCGAAGATGACGGCATGGCTGGACGCGCAACCCACGGACGCCCGCGGTGAACGGTGGAACACGATCAAGGCCCAGCGTGACGCGCTTCAATTGCTCGACAAGGGTTTCGAGCATCGCGCGTTGCAGTCCGGCGTGACCAACCGGCTCATCGGCTCCATCACCGACCGGCTCGATCGCGTGGGCCACCCGGCGGCGGACGCGGCAGCAGCAGCGATCAAGCGCATCGTGTTCCTGCAACACAGCTACAGCAAGAAGGCGGAACTGCTTGGCACGGAATGGAGCGTGGAAGAAGGCAAGGTGAAGAAGGCGCTCGGCATGGGCAAGGATTCCAACCAGGATTTCCGCGACACCTTCACGCATCCGATGCTGAACTACTTCGCCACACGCGCGGACATCTTCAGCGACCCGTCGCTCTCGGCGGATCAACAGGTGGACAAGGCCATCGCGGAGGTCCGCAAGTTCCTCGACGCCAACCCGGACACGTCGGCGCGCATCAACCGGCCCGGCGCATGGGCGGCGCTGGAGAAGTTCATGCGGAAGAACCGGGCGAACGCGGCGCACCTTGCCTCCGTTCACAAAGAGTTCGGACTCAAGGCGCAGGACGGCTCGGTCTTCCGCGATCTGCTCGGTGACCCGCTGACCCGTTCCCCGCGCAAGTTCTCCAGTGAATCCGAGCGCACGTATCAGGTGATGCGGAAAACGGGCTGGCTGGATGAAAAATACGACGGGCCGGCCAACGGTTGGGACGAACTGAACCCGGCGGAGAAGTACGGCAAAGACCCAGCCAAGCTGGCGGCGGACTGGTCGAAGAAGTTCACCCCGGAAATCTGGACAGACTTCATGGGCGCACTGGCAACGATGCCGGGCCGCAGCCTGTTCAATGCACCACGCGATCTGGACGTGGGCGGGACGTATCAACTGGCGATGCGCGAGCGCGTGATCAAAGCGTTCGAGGCCACCGCTCCCGGCGACATCGTGAGCTTCGCGGAGCAGCTTTACGCACTCGAAGGCGGAACGACCGACATGGGCGTGTTCGTGGCCGAGACGGTGAACACCCTGCAAAACTACTTCGCGCTGCTGCACAAGGCGCATCAGGTGGAGAGCTACGCCAAGGGTGACGCCGGACACCCGACGCCCGGTGGCGCGTTGCTCGATGCCCGGCAGACCGATGAACTCCCGCCGCGCTGGCTCGAGTACACCCCGCTCGACTCGCATCACATGCGGCGCATCGTGAACTCGATGGCGTTCGAGGCGGGCGCAGGCCGGAACATGGAGGGCATTCACGGCCACTTCAACAAGGCTGAGGCCGAGATGGGCGCGTTGAGCAACGAGTATCAGCGCATCCTTGAGACGGTGAACCGGCGCGGGCTGACCGGACGGAAGCGCGACGTCGAGATTCGCGCGCTGGCCGAAGCGTCCGGCGGTCCCGGCCACCTGACCCGGCTGGAGAACGCGACCAGGAACATCGCCACGGTGCGCGACATGCAGCAGCAGTTCGATGCGATGGTGCGCGGACTGTTCTCCAGCGTGCCCTTGGAGATGCGGACATGGATTACGCTGGTGCGGATGCTGGCCGCGATGACGGTGCAGGGGCCGGGCACGGTGCTGAACGACACGATCTCGCTGGTCGAACAGCCGTTGCGCCAGTACGGACTGAACATGACCGGCGTGAAAGTGGCGGCGGGCAACCTCGGCTACGCGGCGACGAACCTGCTGAACTCGCACTTCCAACTGTTCGGCAGCCAGCTTCGGCTGGACGCGGAGAACGCGGCGTTGCAGTGGGAGCTTGGCCTGACTGACCCGGACGCGACGACGACCATGCGCGCGAAGATGGCGGCAGCCGCACAGGAGGACGTTCACTCGGACATGGGCCTGCTCGGCAAGGCGGCAACCTACGCCTCGCGCGCGACCAGCGTGCTGATGAACAGCGGCCTCGGCACAGCCAAGGCGGGCGCAACCCCGGTGACCACGCTAAAAGGCCCGCTCGGCGTGTTCACCCAGGCGACGCAGCACCAGCACGCCGGAGCCATTTCCTCGACGTGGAACATGCACCGCGCGCTGATCGGGCGGGCGTTCAAGTTTTTGCAGGCCAACCCGGCGGCGCTGTCGGACCCGGCGTTCAAGTTCCAGCCGAAGGACTTGGGACTGGCGAAGCAGGCGCACGAAGCCATCACGGAGAACCTGCTGGAGAACGGCATGGAGTTGGAGACGTTGGCGAAAGAGTTCACCGTGGCGAAGCTGGCCGGCGGGTCCCCGGAGATGTTCACGCGCCAGCAGTATCAGGCGCTCGCCATCGCGGCCACGAGCCAGGTCATGCTCGAAGCCAATGCGGCCACGCGCCCCGGCTACGCGCTGACCAATCCATTTGCAGCCGCCGCCTTCCCGCTCGTGGGTTGGGGTGTCAGCAAGGCGGCGAACGCCAACAACGCGCTCTGGCACACACCGACCGGCGCGGGCGGGTTCACCGATGTTCGCCGCGGCGTGCAGGATTTGTTGACGCCGGGCCGCACGGTGACCCCGGAAGGCAAGGCCGCGTTCAAAGCCTTCGCGCGCGGACTGTCCGTGTATGCCGCGCTCGTCCCGCTCGGGCTGGCCTTCGCTTGGCTGCGCGAGGAATGGGACGACGAGGTGGTGAAGAAGCACGCCAACGTGCAGGGCTTCGGCGAGAACAACACGTTCCTCGCCATGATCGACAAGCTTGGGCGCGTCGGCACGTTCGGCATGTGGGGCGACCTTGCCAACTCCGCACTGAACTCGGACACCAACCGCCCGTTCACAGTGGACAACCGGGTGTTCGCGGTGAGCAGCCTGCTCGGCATCAAGGACGCTGTGACTGCATGGTACAAGCAGGGTGCTCCGACGTATCAAACCGTGGGCCGCCCGTTCCTGACCGCGCTCGGCGGTTCGGGATACCTGCAATCTGTGGACGTGATCAACGGCGTGCTGGGCCTCGACAACATGGAATCGCGCGTGGTGGCGCGGCAGAACGTGGGCAACCTACTGAAGTCGGCGGGCCGCGAGACGGGGATGGATGTCCGCACCGGGCGCGGCGCGGTGCTGCCGACGACAACGAAGCCGTGGGTGGGACTCATGGTGCAGGCCGCTTACGCCAACGACGCCGCCGGATTCCGCGCCGCGTACGAGCGGGCCAAGCTCGAAGCGGCCAAGGCCGGGCATGAAGATCCGGCGGCGTGGGTGGCGAAGTCCTTCTCGGGCTACCATCCGTGGAAGGTGACGTTCCAGACCGCGCCGACGCAGCAACAGATGGCAAAGGCACTGGCTGCCATGCCGGAGAGCGGGCGTGAGGCGGTGAACTCGGCCAACCTGCTGTTCAATCGCTACGCCGAGATGATTCGAGGCACGCCGTTCAACCCGAAGGCGGCCAAGGCGCCACTGCCAGGCCGCAACCGGCTGGAGGAATTCAGGTTGAGGGCGGCCGGTTACGGTTCAGGCTTGCCTTGATGTTACCCTGAAAGTAGGGTGACGACGGCATGAGCAAAAATCGAACCTATCGGACCTCCAACCCCGGCATGGCGGGAGCCAAGCAGACCAACACCACGCTGGCCTACAACATCGTTCTGGATGTGAACCACCTTCACGCCGTTGGTGTCCGCAACACGACCGGGGCGGATGTGTACCTGATGGTCTTCGACGCCGATGAACTGCCTGCCAACGGCACCGCGCCGGACCTTCCGCCGGAATTGATCCCGGACGGCATGACGACGTGGATCGACTTCGGTGGAGCAGCCTGCCCGATGGACAACATCGTTGCTGCCATCTCAAGTTCAGACAACACGCTCACCATTCACGGCACCGCCTTCCGCATCACTGTCACCCACGCATGAAAAAGCTTCTGGCCTTGGCACTACTGCTGCCCTCCATTCTGTTTGCCGCAACAACCACCACGCCAGGTAGCGGGACCGGCGGGTCGTCCACTGGCGGAATCTCATCGGCCACATCCACTGCCATCGCCGTTGCCGTGGGGCGAACGAACAGCATCGCCGCCACCAACGACGTGCTTCGCGCACTCACGAACAGCGGCAGCCTCTCCGTCAACATGCACCGCCTCGGCTGGCTCGCGCGCGCGCTCATCACCGGCACCAACCTCAACGTCGCCTTCATCGCCGACACCGCGCCGTATGAGGCAAGCATCTACGACAGCCTCACGCGCCACGTCGGCTACAACGGATTCGATCTGCCGTTCGGAAATTTCATCGCCCTGACCTCGGGCAATGTGACCAACTTCGCGCCAGCCGACGGACTGCGGGCCACCACCAACTGGCCGGTCGGTTTCCAAGAATACGGGCCGGGCGCATTCGTGATCTATTCCAACGCAAACACCTGGGCCGCCGTGCCCGGCGAAACGCCAGCCAACCGCGTGACCGCCCGGCTCATCGGTGACGCCAACACCACGCCCAGCGCCCGCGTCTATACCAAGACCAACGGCGGCACTTGGACTCTCCGATCCTCGACCGATACGAGTGGCGCGCACCGCTATGTGGGCGTGACCAATGACGTGCTCACCGGCCACTACCAACTGATGATCTCAAACAACAGCGCGACGGCCATCATGCGAACGGCTTCGGGCGGCGGCGGTGGAATGCGCGACACGAACAGCCGGGGCGTGACCATCAGCCATCTCGTCACCGGAAACTTCGACATTACGCACCTGGTCCGCCACTCGACGAACATCACCATTCCCGCCTTCCGGGCGATGAATTTCACGCTCGCCTATCTGACCGAAATTTCAGGAGCGGCGAACCACGCGACGAACGGCGTGGCCTTGGCGACCTTCGCGACGAATGCGCTGCCGTTCGGCCATCTCGTGACGGTCGGCGTGTGGCCGCTGGGTGACGGCACCCACTATGAGATGAGTCAGGCGCAGCGCAGCAACAGCATCGTCAGCGGCCAGCCTTTCATCGATGGCGCGCAGGTGCTCGCGAACTATTATCAGGTCACAAACATCGCAGGCATCGGGGACACCACGCACGTTGAACCTCCCGGCGAAGGCGTTATCGGGCAAGGCGTGTGGCGGGAGACGGGCTTTGACGCGATGCTGGAGGTTGCCCGCTCAGCGCGAACGATGTCGGGCTACGTCCCGGCGAGGAATGACGATCAAACATGGACGGGGCTGAATCGCTTCAGCCGCTACATGGAAATCTACGGAGCCGATGCAGCCCTCACGCTCTACGACCGCGCGAACGACCCGCGCGGACTGGATGTGGTGAACACCAGCAAGACCCGATTTGATAACAACGAGTTGATCTTTACACTCAACAACGGGGACTACCACAAGTTCGCGCTCGGCAACGTGTTTCATCTCTACATGGACAGCAATGCTGCTCCAGTCAACATGGTGGGCCAACTTGCAGACGGACGGCTCGTGAAGACGCCATTGAGTTCGGGTGGCTCCCAAACCCCGTGGGCCAGTGATATTGACGGCGCGAACTTCTCCTTGCGTCGCGTGGCACAGTTGAGTGTGGGCGGGAATACCAATGTCATCTTCATCGTTTCAAATAGCAGTGTGACCGGGCCGGGAGTGTTACACATGCTCGCGACGAGTAATGGATTGCCGGTGGGGAGTCCGGTGATGAGTTGGAATTTGACGAATAAGAATGTGGGGATTGCAGGTAGTGCTACAGTTTCCGGGGGCATCACGGCCGGCTGGGGCATCACGGCCGGCAGCACAATCCGCGCAAATACATTTAGCGGTGCCACATCACTAGCTTTAGACGGTGCTGGAACATTATCCGTGCAGGCTGTTGATGTGTATAAATTCAATTCCAGTCTGGTTGTGACTGGTAGTGTAGGTATTGGCACCATCTCCCCTCGCGATAAACTGGAAGTGTCTGGGGGCGTGCTGGCTATTGGCCACTCCTTCACCACCAACTCCTTCACCGGCACAACCTTCTGGTTTGGCACGAATAAAACCATTGTCTCATCGAGCAACATCTACATCACTGCGCTGGGCAATATGCCTACAGAGACGGAGCGGCTTGGGCAACTCACTATCATCGCAGGTGCGACAATCACCATCACCAATCTCGGCGCATTGTTCGTGACTGAGGGCGGAACCAATCGAGTCACGTCCCGCACCATAGCAGCAGGTGAACGATGGATGCTTGGTGCAAGCACACAAGTTCCACTGTTCACGAACGCTGTGGCTGTGAAGTTCTGATCCCATGAGAACGCTTCTCACGCTTCTATTGCTGAGTCTGGCTGGCGTGGCTCACGCGCAGAGCTTCGCGAACTCCATGCTGTTCCGTGCGGCTGCTCAGAAATCGCGACCGGAGGTTCCCTACTACGAGTTCTACTCGGACGTGGGTGTGCTGAACGGGAGCGGCAGCCCGGCCAGCGATGGCGAGACAGTCGGCACGCTGCAAGACCAGAGCGGCAACGGCAGACATCTCACGCAAGCGACGGATGCGAACCGCCCCATCTACTCATCCACGGGCGCGTTGAATGGACACAACCCGGTGGTGTTTGATGGAGACTCGACTACCACATTAGACGTATCGGGACTCTCTGGATTTGGGGTGTCCACCATCTTCATCGTGGTCGCCATCGCGGCCACGACCCCTGAATGCACCATCTACAGGTTGAACTCTGGCGGCGTGAACGCATCTCCGGGCCTCGCGGCGTGGACGATGCGAAGCACGGATTCGGCGACGCCGCGCATTGACTCGACGGTGGCTCCAACAACTGCCGCAACGGTGATCGCCTGCGTGTATAACGGCGCGAGCAGCAGCATCCAAATCACGGACACTGCCCCCGTAACCGGCTCCATCTCCACGCACAACCCGAGCGCGTTGAGCTTGCAGGGTTCTTTCTCGGTTGGGTTCAACCTCTACGCCAAAATCGCTTACGCCTCGGCGTGGAACCAAACGCAGATCACCAACGAGATTGCCCGGTTGAAGACCCGTTACGGACTATGATTCGCGCACTTCTCACCCTGCTGCTGGTTTCGCCGTGCTTCGCCGCATCGCTGCTCACGTTCGACCCTGCCCGGCGCATCCCGTTCGACGCCAACTTCGCGCTGAACACGTTCCACTGGGACGCCGCGCCGGACACCAACTGGGTGCGCGTGTTCGACGTGCTCAACAACGTGCTGTCGCAATACGACGAGACGCAGGGCAGCGCGCACGCAAGCTGGAATGAGGCGCACACGACGATGACGCACGGGCAGCATCAGACCGTGGCCATTCTCGACGCAGGCCAGCACGGCGCGCTGGTGGCCGACACGGTGGCGACGTATGCGCCGTGCGTGAACATCTTGATCGTGCCGACGACCTACGGCGATGCGGACGTGGCGGCGAAGATTCTCGCGCTGCCGGAGAGCGTGGGCGGGGTGTGTATGAGCTTCGGTTACACGAGCAGCAAGCCGCCCACGCTCACGCTGAACGCGATGCGAGCGCGCACCAACATCCTCTTTTCGCTCGCCGCACTGAACGGCTTCGGCAGCGAGGACAATTCGCGGGACTGGCTATGCCTCGCCAACTTGCCCAACGCCGTGTGCGTCACCGCCTCAACGCATGGCGATGAAATCTTCGGCGCATACGGCAGCAACGTGACGCTCGCCGCTGCCGGGCGGCGCGTGCCAGCGGATGACTCGGAGTTCCCATTCCCCGCCGCGATCAAGTCCACGGAGGAAGTCGTTGGCGAACCGCGCGCACTGTGGAGCGTGACCGGCACGAGCCTCGCCGCCCCGCGCGTGGCCGCTGCCGCCGCGCTGGTGAGCGAGAAGTTCCCGCTCGACACGCCGCCGCAGATTGCTGCGCGCCTGTGCGCCGGGGCGAACAAGACGCCCTACTGGCTCGGCCTGACCCGCTGCGGCTCGCTGAACGTGGCGCGCAGCCTCAACGCGCCGCGCCTGCAAATGACCTTGGGCGGACTGATCGCGCCCGCTGGCGTCATCTTCACGGCAACGATGCCAGACGGCCCGTGGACGCCCTGGCTCACGAACCTGAGCGACGGGCTGATTCCTGTCTCACTAAATGAGACGCAACGCTTTTGGAAACTGTGAACCGCTCCCTTTTCATTCTGATCTTGGCCGCGATTGGCGCGTTGCTCGCCCGGGCGCAGACGCCGCTCGTCAAGCTCGGCCCGTATCAGACCAAGGCCATCACGCCGCTGCCGCCAACGGTGGAATACATCTCCACGCGCCCGTGGCGGAATGTGCCTGCGCCGTTCGCGACCCCGGCCAACGTCTCGACCAATCCAATTAAGCAAGGCTGGCAGGCGTGGAGCAGCAGCGCGGCCTTCTGCACCGATGACCCGCGATGGCTGCGCGTCGTGAGCGGGAATCCGCCTTACGATGGACGCTGGGGACATCCGCATCCGTCGGTTGCAGGCGCGCAGATTTTCCCGATCACCGTCCGCAAGGGCGCGCTCACAAACTGGGTGCTCTACGAGATGGGAATTGTTTGGAATCCGGCGGACGCCTACAGCGAATTTCTGCCCGACATTTGGGAATACCGGACGCGCGTGAACCTTGGTCGTCTCGTCACGAACCGCGAAGTGGATCGCATCAGCTACCCGTGGCTCACGCTCGCCGTGGCCACCGGCTGGCACCGCATCGAGTTCACCACGAACCTGCGCGACTGGACGCTTGAGCAAACCGTGCTCGGCCCGACGCAACTGGTGTGTGACATCGACGAGCGCCACGCGTTGGGCGTCTGGCGAAAGGTGAAGCAGTGAAATCTCACTATCAGAAGTGAAACGCTATGGACATGATCGAACTAGGAAAATGGATTACAACCCAGAGCGACCGTGCTCTTTTCATCGCGGCAATTCTGGGGGCAACCTACTTTATGAATCGCGTGGTGAAGCGACACGAATCCACGATTGACACGTTGACCGCGGACAACCGGGCATCGCGCGAGATGCACAACCAGCGCATGATTGAGATGACGGACAAAGTGTTCGAGAACAGCGACCGCGTGGCGAACGCGCTCACGGAGAACGCATCCGCGTTTCGCTCCGTCGAAATCGTGCTGGCAAAGGTGAAGGACAAACTGTGAACGACATTTCCGAGATGCTGGACGAGATGATCTTGCAGGTGACACGACTTCAAGGCCCGTCCGCCGTGGTGGTGTTCGTGATCATGCTCGGCTACGCCTGCAAGATGATTCAGGGATTCCCGAACCGCTACATCCCGCTCGTCAGCTTCGTGGCTGGCCCCGCGTTGACGCTCATCCTTGTCGGGCCCCCGGGTACCGAACAGATGCCGCCGAATCTTTTCTGGCCTGACCTGGCTGCCTATACCAGTTGCCTCGTTACTGGCTTCCTGCTGTCGTGTCTCGCGTGGATCATGCACGCCAAGGTCTTGCGCAAGTGGATCGACGACAAAGTGCCGGCGCTGAACCCCGGACGTACCGTCGAAAAGACTGAGGAAGTGAAGACTGTCACCGATGCCGCCGGCGAAGTGCAGTCGCAGCACACCGCCGAGCAGAAGGTGACAGACACCAAGCCCGCGCCGTAACGATTTTATGAAAAGCAAACTCAAGTCCCTGTTGGCCGCCGCGCTCGTCGCGTGCGGGTTAATCTCTGTCGTTGGCTGGTCTGGCTGCCAGTCCACGCCGTCCACCAGCGCGCTCAAAGCGAGCGGCGTCACCCATGTTGGTGTCACGTCCGGACTTCGCACCTGGGACGTGTATGTGGGCCGCGAGGCTGCCGAGATCGAGAGGCTGGAAACGGCCAGCGCGACGAAGGAGGTGGCTGACCGCAAGGCAAAGCTCGTGAAGCAGGCCACGCAGGTCCGCGATGCCTACCGCAAATATCAGGACACGCAGACTTCGGTGCTGACCGTGGCGCAGGAGATTGCGAAGATTCCGCCGGACAGCACCAACGCGCCCGCCGGCCAGGACCGACTCGCTGTCGCCCTGTCCGTCTCCACCGTCGCCCTCAACGAAGTCGCCAACTTGCTCGTCACGTTCGGCGTCGCCATCGAATAACCGCATGCCAAACAAAACACAAAACACCATGACACCTGCCGTCGCTGCTGGAATCTCGCTCTCGGTTGAGATTCTGCGCCTCATCATCAAGGAAACGCCCAGCGCGATTAACGCCATGCGGACGCTGCTCGCCAAAGACGAGCCGACTGACGCGGACTTTGAAGCGGCCAAGGCGCAGATTGCCAAGGACACCTTTGAAAGCCTCGCGCCGAATGCGGCGAAGGTGCTGGCGGAAGCGGAAGATCCGGTTTAACGGCCCGAACTGCGCGGCGGAGGACTCACCCTCCGCCGCGTTCTCACTTCTTCTTCCCGCCAACACTCTTGGTCGCGTAGCCCTTCGACGTTTCCTCGCAGGCATGGCCGAGCGCGATGGCGATTTCCTCCCACGTCGCGCCGTGCTGCCGGTGCGTCTCGGTGAAGGTGTGGCGCAGGCAGTGGAACGACTTGCCTTCAATGTCCGCCCGCTCACAGTGGCGCTTGAACTGGACGGATAGGGACGCCCTGCGGTCGTTGTCAAGGACGGTGCCGCGCTGTTCCGGGAACACGTAGCGCGCATCGGTGACCGGGATGGACGTGAGCATGGCGGAGATCTCCGCGCTCACGGGCAGGGCGATGCGGACGTTGCGCTTGTCGGTCCACACGGCCACCTCGTTCTCGCGCTCGAAGCATTCCCATTCCAGTTGGCAGATGTCGCCGAGGCGCAGGCCCGTCTCGTAGCTCAGACGCACGGCGAACTTCCAGAACGGATCCTCCAGATGCTGGAGCAGGGTGGAGACTTCGCCCTTGGTGAAGGCCAGCCGTTCCTTCTTCTCCTTCTGCTGGTGGGTCAGGCTGTTCATGTTCACGCCCACGAGCTTCGCCTGGTTGCCCATGTTCCAGCCAGCGTAGGTGCAGAACTCAAGGAACTGGCCGAGGATGGATAGGTTGATGCGCCGGTTGGCCGCGCCGGACTTGGCGTCAGGACTGTTGATCCAGTCGCCGACATGGGCGGGGGTGATAGTCATGGGCGCCACGTTCAGCAGGTTGACCTCGGACGCCCAGCGCAGCACTACCTTGAGCGAGTTGTCGATGGTGCGGCCGGCGCGGTTCGAGTTCCGCATGGCCTCGCCCCACTTCACGATAGCGTGCTCGATGGTGATACGCTTCCCGGCGAGGATGCGGGCCACACCTTCGGAGGTGAGGCGATGGGTCTGCGCGGCGGATTCCACCTTGTCGAGTCCAGCCTCTTTGATGCGGGCCTTGGCCCGGGCGAGATCGGTTTCCTTGGTGGAGATGGAGACGTAGCCGGACTTGCTCTCAGTGGATTTGATCCGGGCGTGGTAGATGTGCTTGCGTTTGATGAGTGTCATATCGGTGTTGGTTATTCAATGGCGGTTTCTGCCCACGTCGCCAAGTCTTCAATCTTCTCGGTCAGGTCCAAGAACGCCCTGCGGTCGGACAGGGCTGGCACTGGCAGTGAACGGATGAGGGCAGCGAACGCGATGAGCTTGGCCTTGTCAGGAGCGGCGGCAGCTTTGCGCGCGGCCTCCTTCGCAGCTTTCTCGTCGGCGATACGCTTGGACTCGATGCGAGCCTTCTCGTCGGCCTCGGCCTTGAGCTTGGCGGCGAGGGTGTCGCGCACCTTCTTCGCCTCAGCTTCGGCAGCGGCGAGCTTCTGACGTTCCACGGCGGCAGCCGCGTCAGCCTTGCGACGTTCCTCAGCGCGCTCGGCCTCGACGCGATCAGCCTCAGCCTTCAACCGTTTGTTCTCGGTAGCCACGCGCTCGTGCTCGATGCGCTCGGCCTCGACGCGGGCCAGCCGGTCAGCCTCCTGCTTCCCCGCGGCATCAGCCTTGGTCTGCGCGATGAACATCTTCTCCGAGAGAAGCTGGGCGTACTGCGCTTCGCTCAGGTCGGAGATGTCGCCGAAGAACGGGACGCCATCCAAGTAGGGCGCGATCTCCGCCTCGCGTTGCAGCTTGAGGTTCTGCTTCTCGCGCGCGGCGTGGCGTTCGGCGAACTGTTCCTGCTCCAAGAGCCGGGCTTCCAGTTCCTCCATCTTCTCGCGGATGGCGCGGGCTGTGGCGTCGATGGTGCCAGTGCGCGCCTTGAGTCCGGCGACGAGGTTGAGGCGTGTCTTGTCCATCGCGACACGGGCGTCCTTGAGTTCGAGCCGGGCCATGCGCGCCCGCTGCATCTCGACCTTCTGCGTGATGTCGGTGACGACGATGGTGTCCACCTGGGCCTCCCACTTTTCCAGCGTGGTCTGGTAGATGGCGAAGATTTCGGACAACGGTTTGGCGGTGTCGAGGGCGGAGACGTTAGGGGCGAGTTCGAGGGTGGTATTCATATCAGGTTTGAGGTTTAGGTTTCTGGGCGGCGTCGTAGCGGGCGATGAGTTCGCGGGCGTTCGCCAGTTTCCAAGGTAGGTCTTCACGAACGATTACGGCCGTATGCGACACGTCAATTGCGCCTTCGGTGAAGATTCGCAACGCCTCCGCCAACTCCTTTTCAAAGCTCGGGACGGCTGGCGATGAGGCGGCGAGGGCGAGGGCTTGCTTGGCGTCTTTGAACACCTGCAACTTAAACTCGGGCGAGACAATCGTGCCGCCCCCAATGCCGTCCAGCGTCTCGTGAAACTCGGCGAACGGTTTCAACGCCTCTACCAGCCTCGCATTGACGCCCGGCGCGGGGATGTGCTTGGCAATGATGGCCGCAGACCTTTTAACTTGCGGGTGATTTACAATTCTGGGCAATCCCCAATCTGCGCCTTCTGGCGGTTCTCCGTAATGTATCTCCTCCGCCGCCCTCAGGGTGTCGCTCATTTGGATTGCTTGGTTGCTTGGTCAAACTGGATGCGCTTCTCGCGCAGGAATTCTTTGCGGAGACGGTGAACGATCTGGGATTTGATCTGGCCGATCTGATTGCGGATGGCAGCGGGCATCTTGCGCGCCTTCGCGTTCTGCCGTTCGATTTGGATCGTCGCGTTCAGCCCGGCCACCTTCTGGCGGATGGACTGGTATTGCTTCGAGAGCGGCGCGCGTTCATCCATCGCGGCTTTCAGCCGGGCCTGCGCTTTCTCCCGGCGCGCGTTGTCCTTGCGCTCCCAGCCGGCGGTCAGGCTTTTGATCTTGGGGTCGTTGGCGTAGGCGTCGGCGAGGGCTTGGGCGCTTGGGCCGCGAGCCACTTCTGCATCAGGGGCAGGTAGTACGTTTTCCATAAAGTTTTGTCTCTGCGTAGAAATGTGAAGGCGGGCTTCTTGGATAGATAATCGATCACTCGGCGCATGTCCTTCGCGTTCATCGGATCGCATCGGCAAGCCTGGGTGAAGGCGCGCATGGTGGGCAGGTCGATGTCCTTCCACGTCGTCGCACTGGAGATGACCTCCACTCGGAACTCGGTCAACCCGGACCGTGCTGCGATGACTGCGGTAGATAGCGCCGGGCCGCGCCGGTCGCGCGCCATGAGTCGGCAAAGGATCGGGGTGAACCTGTCCAAGTTTTTCCAACTCACAGGACACCTCGCTTCTTTGAGCGGCGTAGCGCGTGCCAGAAGGAATCCTTTTTCACACCGTAGCTGGCGCAAACCACGGCGGAGTTTTCGCCAGCATCAATCCGCTGCTTGATCGCCAAGATGGTTGGGATGGTTATCTTGATCTTGGATGCAGTAATGCCAGTTTTATGCGGATTTCTATCTTTGTAATATCGCATACCACCAGTTTCGTCACCCTCTTTACAGACAACGATACAGTCAGGATTCTCAAACCAGAATTTACGTTTAGTTAGTTTCATATATGTTATTTATTATGTGTTTGATTTGTTATTGTCGGGGTTAAACTCTAAAACTTTCGCTATTGAATCATATGCTTCACATTGTTCACATTGACAACCGTCTGGATAGTCAGAACGTAAAGCATTGGGGCCGAGATGAGGTCTGCCGTTGTTTTGAATATTCTCTAGGCACTCTGGAGCCTGAGCGATCATCATCGAGAACGATTGCGTCGCATGGTCGGGTTGCTTCGGCGACTCGATAATAAACCCACGCTCGGGCCACTGATCGTTGAGCGTGTATTCCTCGTCGGGACCATCGCTCGGGTATGAGTCGGCCTTGTGAACCAGCGGCGGCGTCCTGCCGTTCGAGCGGTAGAACGCATCCTCGAACTTGTTGTCGTCCGCGCTCCTGAGCAGGGCGTTGTGGTAGGACATCAGGCTGCCGTCGCGGAGGCGCAGGATCAGGAGGTCGCTCTTGAATGCGCCCGCACCTTTGCGGACCTGAACCAGTCGGCCAATTCGCTTCTCGTCCGGGACGCCGAGCAGGCATTCGACCACGACGAGATCGTTGAACTCGAATCGTTTCCCGTCGTGCGAAATGTAACGCGGCGTTTCGGTTGGTGAATTATCGGCAGTCATATCGGTGATTGCTGTTGTTAAGGTTATACCCTAGGGCTGGGGTTGCAAGTTAAACTTTGTGGGAAGATCGCAGGAGTTCGCGGAGCTTCGGCCATTGTTCTTCGCACTCCGGTTCTGGAGTAGCGCCGCTGACATCGAATCGGTCGTAGGCCATCGCGAGCACCTCCGATCCATCCACTGGTTTGTAATCGCGAGGCACGCGCTGGCCGCGCAGGCAGATGGTGGCGGCGTCGTCCTTGGTGGCGCTGACATCGAACTGCGTTTCCTCGATGGTGTTCTCCACGAGGACACAGTAGATGGTGTGGCCCGGCACGGAGATCACGCGATCTATACGGCCCTTGGTCTGGGTGAGTGGCCCGGGCGACCACTCAATTCCCACGATGATGAGGTATTTGCACGAGCCGAAGGAGTAGGCGGCGGCGCACTTCATGCCCATGAACATGAGCGGCACGCGCTTCTCCTTGAACATCTGCGCCTGCCCGCTGTGCCGTTCCGCCGGCAGCGTGGAGTCGATGCGGGCGTACGGGATGCCCGCCTCAGCCACGCGGTCGGCCAAGGTGGTGGTGAGTCCCTTGCGCGCGGAGACGATGACGCATTGCTCGCCTTCCTTGAGCATGGTGGCGATGAGTTGCAGGACGGTGAGAACCTTGGGGTTCATGTTCGACCGACAGCGCGGCGACGAGGCGGTGTGATGGTTGAATCCCGCCGGGTCGGTGCAGATGGCGCGCAGGTATTGCGACTGCTTGCGCGCGGCGACGAGCGGGTGCTTGGCCGGGATGTTGCCACGTTCGAGGAAGTGACCGTAGAGCGCGGCCTGCTCCCGGCCCGGTGGCACGCGCACGTCAATGACGGTCGGCTCCACGTAGTCCGGGTTGCACTGCTTCTTGGAGATGAAGGCGAGCGCGGGCTTGACGATCTTCAGCAGGCGCGCAGGCGCGCTGATGATGGGTGACGACTTCTCCACCTTGCCGCTCCAGTTCCTGTCCTTCGACTTCTTCATGGCCTCGGCGGTGAAGTCGCGTTCGACGGAGCGGAACGTGTTGTCGAAGCGGCTGAGTTCGTTGCGAGCGTAGGGCCAGGCCACGTTGCGGCGATTGCCCTTGTACCAGCCCGGCACGCACAACCAGCCCATGAGCGAGAATAGATTTGAGATCACGTTCGGGATGGGCGTGGCAGTGAGGGCGTAGCGATAGTGCGGCTGCAAACGGATGAGCATCTGCGTGAGGTTCGCGTTCAGGTTGCACGCCTTGTGAGCTTCGTCGGCGAGAACCATGTCGAACTCGTGGCCGATGAGCGTGGACATGCACGGCTGCATGATGCAGCGGATGCCGGTGTCGCCCTGCTCCTTGCCCACACTGCGCGCCCAGCCGTGCGTCTCGTCGTCCTCGTGGGCAGCCAGTTCGTTCTTGGTGTTGAGCAGTGTGTTGCATTCCTTCACGAAACGGATGTCGTCCCACGTTGCCGGAGCCGTCTCCTTGCCGCCGTTCTGGAACATGGCCTCGTAGTAGGTGACATACACGCCATCGGGCAGGACGCCGTTGTTCAGCGCCTTGATGCGGGTGTAGTCGGAGATCGAGAACAGTTCGTAGATTTGCAGGTAGGGCGTGAAGCGATGGATCTCCTGCAACCACTGGCTCACGTTCGTCTCGCCACCGTCCTCGTCCTCGTCCTCGTCCTCGTCCTCGCTCTTGGTCGAACGCATGGTGCCTTGCGGGGCGATGATGAGCGCGCGGCTCGGGGCCTTCATGGCGATGAGCGACAGGGCCATGAGCGTCTTGCCCGTGCCTGTCTCCCCACCGACCAGCCCGTAGTCCTTCACCCCCACGCACGCCAGATACTCAAGCTGGCCGGGGTAGTAGCGGAAGGCGGACAACATCTCGCACGTCCTGAGTACGGCGAGGTTCTTGTCCACGGCGGCTGGCATCACGTCGCGCACGGTCAGCACGGTCGGCTTCTGGAAGATGGACCAGAGCAGCGTGTCGAGGTGCTGGGTCTTCACTTCCGCGCTCGGCCTGTCCATGAACTGATGCGCCACGCCACGGTTGTCTGTGACCATGATGTAACGATCCTGCCCGCTGATCGAGCAGTCGTGTTTCTTGCGGAAGGTGCTGCCGGTGACTTCATCGAAGCCCACCTTGTCGCGCTGGAACTTCTCGGAGAATTTGTAGGTGCCGGTGGTGATGGTGTACTTGCGGCCGGCGGTGAAGAACATGCCGTCGTTGTAATCGTGCGTGCAGAGCAACGACTGTTCCTCGTCGGCGTAGGCCACAGCCTCGAAGTCGGTGACGGGCAGGATGGGAACGGCGGCGCTGTGCATCTCGGTCAGCGCGCTCTCGATCGCTGCCTTCGCTTCGGGCTGCACGGTGTAGATGCCGTCGTTGACGAACCGCTTAAGCAGGTCGCGCGTCTCGCGCTCGGTGGTGAGGCTGAGTGGATGCGCCTTGTTGAGGGACGCCAGCCGTTTGATCTCGTCGCTGTCGAGCTTGAGCTTCTCGCGGTTGCGGATGGAGAGGTAGGTGCGGAGGGTGCCGTCGTCGCCCAGGTAGATGTTGAAGTCCGGGCGGGTGACACGTTCCTCGTCGATGATGCTGGCGACCTTGGCCCAGCGGGACACGAGTTCGGCGCTGCCGGTAGGAGGAATGGACTTGTCCTTGCGCCAGAACGCGATGCCGATGGGGATGCTGATGTTGAACGAGGTGGTGTCCACTTCGTAATCGAACACGAGTGGGTCTTGATCGATGCCGAGCTTCTTCAACTGCGCGTCGCCCGCGATGAAGAACCCACAGGTGCCGTGCTTGGTGGCGAAGTTCCACGTCCAGAGCGTCGAGTCAATGGTGGTGCCATCGCGCTTGCGGAACTTGTGCGAGAACGGGGTGTTGCAATTCACCACGCCCCAGACGGTGCCGGGGAACACGTCGTCGAGCGCGTCGGCCACACGCACGCAGTTCGCGTTGATGAACTGAGGCGTCGGCTTCTCGATGCGTGAGTCGAGTTCGATGCCGTAGCGGTGCGAGTAGTAGAACGGGTTGCCCGCGACAAGGCGACCGTCACCGCACTGGGGATCGAGGACGGTGGCGAGGCTGGCGTAGTTCGGGATCGCCCCCTTCATCACGCGATGGCAGTGGGCGATGAGGGAGTGGGGCGTGAAGTATTGCGCGCCGCCTTTCTGGGTGGCGTTGCTGGCGGCATCGATGGCCTCCTGCAAATTGCTCTGGTCGATGGTGCTGCGGGATTGGTTAAACATGGTAGTTGAGCGGAAGGGATTTCTCTCGTTTGCGTCCGCGCGCCAGTGTCACGAGGATGACGGCGGCGTTGCGGCGGTAATCGTCGCGGAGTTTGGGGTTGTTGAATTCAGCCATCTCGCGTCGGCCTGCAAGGTAAGTCTCGCAGGCCGGGCAGAGCATGGTGTCAGTCAGTTTCTTGTCGCCACATGGTAGCGCGCGGGAAGACGGCGATTCCTGCGGCCGGTCGTTTGATTCGCGCGGTCTTCGACGTGTATTTCACCGGCTGCAAGAAGCCGCGCACGGTGCATCTTCGTCCGTCGAATGTGCTCAAGCTTGGGCGCCACTGCGACGCGGCACTAATGGGAATGCTCCCCGCCCCGGTTGCTTCATGCTGGCGGACGAACCGCTCCAGCGCCGTGCGCGGACTTGCGGGGAGCAAAGTGTTCAGAGTAGGGCGGGCTGTTGTTTCTCCGCCTCCGCTTTGTCGGCCTCGCGTTGCGCGGCTTCACGGGCGAGGCGTTCGCCGTCTTGCGAGGTGTCACCGATCAAGGTGAACGCCTCATCTTTCCATGTGACTTCGAGTTGGGTTTTCATTGTTGGCCCCCAAGCGTTGTATCGGTAAGTGATCCAGTAGGTTTTCTTCATGCGATTGCAGCCGTTCGGACGTGGGCCTTGGCATCCAAGAGGGCAGCGCGGACGTTGCCTTGTGAGCCGAGGGCGTAGGTGGTGGCGATGTCCGTGTCCAAGCTGAACCGGCTGACGAGCAGCGCGGTGATGGCTTCGGCGGACACGGGTTTGAAGCGCCAGATTTGCATCCGCGATTGAAGCTGAGGCTGTAGTTGCTCTGGCTCCTTGTTCGTTGTGGCGATGAACAGCGTGTGACTCGGCAGTTGATCGAGGTAGGTGCGCGCCTCGTTGAACGCGGCGATGCTGCCCGCATCAATCTCATCCACGATCTGCACGCGGATGCCGGAGAGCGGGACGTAACGCCCGTCCATCTGCCACTTGCGGACGAGTTCCACGGTGAGGGACTGACCGTTGACCTGCTCCACGTTGAAGCCCTGCTTGCGCCAGAGGCGTTCAAGTGGTTCGCCCGTGACCGACGAGGCGAGGGCCAGGGCGAGGCTGGTCTTGCCCAATCCGGGCGCACCCGCGAACAGGTGGCAGCGGTCGAGCGGATCGCTGAACGGGTTGGCGTGCAACTCGGGCAGCGTGGCGAACAGCACGGCGGCAATGCGCCCGCTGGTGCCGATGAAGTGGGAGGGGTGGGAGGGTTTCATGGTTTGTTGTTCATTCGATTTCGCTTTGCTTTGTCTCTACATTTCACAGCGCAGTACTTCCTGCCACGGCCAACGGGCATGGCTTTTCCACACTCCGGGCATACCATGTGCGGCCTTTGATTTTGTCGTGGTCGTGGTCGTCGATAACGAGGGATAGTCCGTTGCTAAGTTTGATTTGCCCGGGTGTAACACGCCCTCAAGACCAACGCCACCTCGTTTTAATCCAATCGCTCGTCTCCTTCTCGGGGCTGACGAGTTGGAAGGGATAGAGGCTGTCCGTGCGCTTGGCGACCAGGCCCTCGAACAGTTCGCACTTGAGGGCGCGGTTGGCCTTCTTCATCTGCACCCAGCCGGTGTAAAGACCGTCAATGTCTTCGCCGTCGAAGCGCTCGAACAGGGCGTGGCTTTCAAGGGCGAGAGCCATGTCTCCAGCAGCGGGCTTGTCGATGCCGTAGTCAGTGAAGTGGTAGGCGAAGGTGAGTAGTTCGTTTTGCGGAGGCGGCTCGTGCAGGAACGGCCACGAGGTAGCGTGGAGTAGCAAAATGGCGGCTGAGTTGCGGTCCTTCCATTGGCCTGGATAGCAAGGCGGATCCAGCAGGACAAGGGAGCCGCGTCCAAGTTCATGCCGCCGCTCGAAGGCTTCACAATCAAGCCACTCGAAGTGGGGATTTGCCACGGTGCGGAGGCGTTCCAGCACCACAGCAAACTCCTTCTCGATGCTCAACCGCTCTCCCTGCCGGTTGAACATGGTGCCGCTCGGCGTGTGAACCAGCGTGCGCCAGCCATTCACCTTCGGCTCGAAGGCGTAGGTGCCGACGCCGGTGAACTTGTTCTTGTCGAGGTTGC